>Ga0208106_1000012_pt1 | contig 83606 bp, 78 predicted proteins | sample CryBogCBE25Jul08_FD_184577 | JGI IMG/M metagenome (GOLD analysis project Ga0208106, IMG submission 184577) | Freshwater microbial communities from Crystal Bog, Wisconsin, USA - CBE25Jul08 (SPAdes) | ecosystem: Environmental > Aquatic > Freshwater > Lake | place: Crystal Bog, Wisconsin, USA...
TATGTATTTATGGCGCCTTTAGGGCATTGGCCAACTATCGAACTAATGTTTTGTATGATTTTATTTTTCTGGCCTTTAACATGTCTATTCGATAAAGCAAATCCCCATGGTGCTCAATCCCTTGCCGATAGACTATCAAAAACAAAACTTATCATGATCCAAAAATCTAAGGACTAATCCTAAGATTTCAGAATCATCATGGGGGAAGTATTCAGCGTTTTTAAACGCAACCAAAAACTCACTAACCAATTAATCCCAATTCCAAGAAATACTCCACAAATTACAATCCAAAATGGATAGGACATTTCAACTTCAAGTAAATAATTGGATAGATACCATCCAGCAAAGCTAGCAAATATGCCGCTTAATATGCCTGCAATACCACCACAGGTTAATAACTCGAATAACCATACTCTTTGCAAAAAGGTTTGATCAGCACCTAATGTTTTAAGAATCGCAACCTCATTCATTCTTTGCTCTTGCACCGAAACTAAAGAAATCATTAACACTACCGCACCCGCAAGAAGGGTAAATAAAAATAATACCTGTATTGCGAAAATTAACTGCTGCAAAATACCCTGTGCTTGTGATAAAGATTCATCAACATTCACTGCCGTTATATTTGGAAATCGCTGAATAATATCCATATCAATTCTTTGATTATTTTCTTGTCTAAAAGCCATAATCCAGCTTTGTGGCGAATCCTTTAATAATTCTTCAGGCATCATCGCAAAAAAATTAACCCTTAGTGAATTCCAATCTAATTTCCTTACAGAGCTAATTTTTACTTTATAAACAGTCCCAGCAATATCAAAACCTAACTCATCTCCTATCTTTAGTCCTATAGATTTCATAATCCCTGACTCCATCGATACTTGATGAGGATCTGTTTGATCAAACCATTTACCGACGATCAATTTATTTTTTACCGGCACTTGTTTTGAATAGGAAAGATTAAATTCGCGTTCAACAAGTCTCTGTGTATTGGCATCAGAAAAATCACTAGCTCTTATTTCACGCTGATTAATGGTGACCAATCTCCCACGTATCATGGGATATGAGTCAAAGTCAGTTTGCTCTAAATTGCTTTTAAGTAAAGACTCAACTTCCGCTTTTTGCTCAGGTAATACATTGATGATGAAGCGATTATTGGCATTTGGCGGAATACTCGCTTGCCAAGACTCAAGCACATTAAAACGTATCACGATAAGTAATAAAAGGGCTAACATTGCAACCCCAAGCGCACTAATTTGAAAACTCACCCAAAATGGACTACCAGATATTCTTTGTGCAGCATATCGAATACCTTTCATTGCGTAAAAACCTTGAGAGAGATATTTACCAACTAATCGAGATGCAACAAAAGCACATCCTATAAAAATTAAATAGGCAACTATAAATCCACCTAAAACAATGAGACTTAAGCGAACATTGTTTGCAATCCATAACAATAGTAAAAAGTAACTCATCAATCCCAAACCAGCACTGAGAAGATAGTTAAATTTAAGCACTATATTTTCTTTACGCAATGCCACACTCGGAGATACTTGCGTCAGCGCATACAAGGGAGGGAAACTAAAGCCAATCAATAAAACAAAAGACACTAGAAAACCCCAAAGTATGGGCCATCCACTTGGACTAGGTAAATTTTTGTCCATTAAATTTTGCAAAATATTAACTAAGACTTCCTGTAAGAAATATCCACAAGTTAATCCAATAAAACTAGATATCAACATAATTTGAAAGAAGACATATATATGTCCTTTTAGTATTTGATATCCTGAAGCACCAAAACATTTTTTTACAACGGTCTGCGTAACTTGCTTTTTCGCATAACGCCTACTCGCTAGGGCTATTCCAACAGCAGCGATCATGCCAGTTAATAAAGCTACCAATGATAGAAAACGATTTGCCTGATCAATTGTTTTTCGAACTAGAGGCTGCCCGTTTTCAATATTCTCAATACTTATTCCACGGATATTATTTTCTTGAATATATTCTTGAGCCCAACTCTGGAACTCTTTTAATGTGGCCGAACTCATCGCTGATGATTTGGTCTCATTTTCAGCAATAAGCAAGCGATAAGTAGCTCGACTTCCTAATCCTAGGAGTTTGGTTCGCTCTAAATCTTCGTAGTGAATCATTACTCTAGGTGCAAAATTCATGAATCCAGCACCACGATCAGGTTCTTGAAGAATAAAATTACTGACTTTAAATTTTTTCTCACCAAGAGCTATTTCATCGCCAATTTTGATTTGGTAAATATCAGCTAATTGCTGATCAAGCCATGCACTCCCAATCACCAAATTTTCATTGGAATATCTAAGAGTTAACTTTCCACGCAAAGGGTATGTGGAAGAAACTGCCTTAAGAGAAACTAATTTACTCTCTTGTTCATACCGCATCATTGTTGAAAAAATAACAGTATTTGCAGTTTGCAATCCATTCTTAACGGACTTTTCTTGAAATTTTTCATCAATAGGGTGATCACCTCTGACAATCAAGTCTGAGGCAATCATTTCATGTGCTTTTTGTGAGAAGGACTTCTGTAGCCGATCTGCTAAAAAAGTAACGCTAGAGATTGCCGTGACCGATATGATCAAGGCAATCATCAGCCAAATTAACTCATTGGAAATCGCTAATTTTTTTTTAAATGCCAGCAAAGCTTCCGCCATCGACTCTCAATGAAGTACCAGTGATATAGGAAGCCTTTTGACTTGCTAAAAAAGTTGCTACATCAGCATACTCTTCAGGTGTTCCATATCTTTTCATTGGAATCGAACTAACACTTTTTTGAGTGATCTCTTCTAAAGGTTTATTTTCGGTTTTAGAGCGTTGCTGATCTAAATGAAGAATTCTGTCTGTAAGTATTCTTCCAGGCAAAATCAAATTCACTGTAATCCCTTCGCTAGCAACTTCATTCGACAAGGTTTTAGTCCAACCATTTAATGCTAATCGCAAAGTATTAGATATTGCTAAATTTGGAATTGGTGCAATCGTTCCGGAACTCGTGGTCGTAATAATTCTTCCCCATTTTCTAGCTCTCATACCCGGAAGAACACGATCAGTCACTTTCATGATCATTAAAACCATGTTATTAAAACTAGATTGCCAAACATCAATAGGCTGATTAAAGGCTTGGCTCATCTGAGGCCCGCCTGAATTGTTAATTAAAATCTCAATCGGTCCAACTTCATTTTCTATTTGCGTAATCTTGGAATCAATTTGATCTAATTGGTATAAATCCCAAGGAAGAACATAAGCAAAACCACCATTAGCACGAATTTCTTCAGCAGTTTCATTTAACAGGGATTCACTTCGACCGGTCAATACAACCTTTGCACCTTCTTTAGCTAATGAACAAGCTATCGCCCTACCCAAGCCTTTACTAGAGGCCAATACGAGAGCAACTTTGTCTTTTATACCTAAATCCATATATTTCTCCTCACTTTTATTAATTTGCTAATAAATCTTCCCATTTTGACATTAAGTCATCAATACGTTTTTGAATCTCGACTGCCCGATCTTGTAATTTTTTTGCATCTTTCGGCGTATCAATATATATCTTTGGGTCACTCAGAGACTCTGTGATTTTGAGTTGTTCTTGTTCTAATGTTTCTATTTCAGAACTTAGGTTGTCTATCTGGGTAGCTTGATATTTATTATTTGATTTTTTGACAACTGGAGTTTCAATTTTATTTTTGTTAGGCTTTGGAGATTTTTCCTCTTGCTTAACATTTTTCTCTAAATCTAATCTTCGCTGATTTTGAACTTTCCAATCTTCATATCCACCCTCATACTCACGCCATTTGCCAGCACCTTCAAAAGCAATCATACTGGTGACAACGTTATCTAAAAATTGACGATCGTGGCTAACCAAAAAGACTGTACCCTTATAGTCCTGTAAAAACTCCTCCAATAAATCCAATGTATCTATATCAAGGTCATTTGTGGGCTCATCCAAAACTAAGACATTAGCTGGCTTAGCAAATAATCTTGCCAAAAGGAGACGATTTCGTTCTCCACCAGATAAAGTTTTAATAGGTGAACGTGCTCGCTGAGGGGAGAATAAGAAATCATTGAGATAGCTTTTAACATGCTTACGCTGTCCACCAATCTCAACCCACTCACTTCCAGGGCTAATAAAGTCCTCTAAAGTCGCTTCTAAATTTAAAGACTCTCTTAATTGATCAAAATAAGCAATTTCAATCATGCTTCCTTGCTTCACTTCCCCTTCGTTAGGCTGTAACTCACCAAGTATGATTTTTAGCAAAGTAGATTTTCCAGCACCATTGGGACCTAAAAGACCAACTTTATCTCCTCGAAGAATCGTAGCCGTAAAGTCTTTTACGATTTGCTTATCGCCAAATGCCAAAGAAACATTTTCTAAGGCAGCAACAATTTTCCCAGTCTTTTGCCCCGAATTGATGTCTAGCTTAACTTGACCAACAATCTCTCTACGTTGAGACCTTTGCTCTCGTAATTGCTCTAAACGTGCAATTCTGCTAACACTGCGAGTTCTTCTTGCCTCAACCCCTTGACGTATCCAAGCCTCCTCTTGAGCAAGTAATTTATCAGCCCTAGCATTTGCTAATGACTCATCCATTAATTGACGTTCTTTGAGCTCTAAATAGGATTGAAAATTACCAGGATAACTTCGAATAATTCCGCGATCTAATTCAATAATGCGAGTAGCAACTCGATCTAAGAAAGCTCGATCGTGCGTAATAAATACTAATGATCGATTCATCTCAATCAAAAGCTGTTCAAGCCACTCAATCGAATCCATATCTAAGTGATTCGTAGGCTCATCTAATAAAAGCACATCCGGTTGTGTTACTAATGCCTGTGCAAGAGCAACTCTTTTCTTATTTCCTCCAGATAGTTCAGACATCAATCGATCAGCATCTAAATGTAATTGGTGCAAAACCTCTTCAATCTTTTGTTCCCAAGCCCATCCTTGATTTGCATCAATCATGCTATAAAGTTGATCCATGCGTTGACCAAGCTCGTCAGTCCACTCCTGCATACTTAGCTCTTCATACTCCAAGCGCTGGGCTTTTATTTCTTCCAAACCTCTTGAAACCGTTTCAAAAACAGTGTCCGTCGATAAAAAATCTGGTTCCTGAGCCACATAAGCTATCTTTATTCCCTGCTGCTTTTGTATGAGTCCAGAATCAGGCTTTTCAATTTCCGCGATGATCTTTAAAAAAGATGATTTTCCAGCACCATTGCGTCCAATTAAGCCCACTCTTTCTCCCTCTTCCAGAGAAAATGAGGTGTTTGCTAAGAGGTCTACGTGCCCATATGCAAGCTGAGCATCACTTATTACAAATAAAGCCATGAAAAATTACAATCTATTAGGAAAAGAAAAATCTGGATTGATTTTGTCTGAGAATGACATTTTAAGCCGAACTGATGTCAATTGCTTGATAATAGAGCTGTGGAAAAAGTACGAATATCCAAATTACTCTCTGAACAAGGTCTATGCTCCCGTCGTGAGGCAGACCTCTATATCGAACAAGGTCTCGTGACGGTTGACGGTGTTGTCGTCAACGAGCTTGGTTCTAAAGCCTTTCCGACACAAAAAATTGAATTAAAAAAAGAAGCGAAACTAGTTCAAGATGCCCGAATTACGATTATTTTGAATAAACCCGTGGGATTTATATCCCATCTGGATGAAGATAAAGAATATGAACCAGCAGTTTCTTTGATTACTCCAGATCGATTCTTCAGAACACACCTAGATGCCAATAAGAATGCAAAGATTAACACTCGAGGTCTAGCGCCAGCTGGAAGACTAGATATAGATTCCACAGGCTTATTCGTCTTAACCCAAGACGGTAGAATCGCCAAACAAATTATTGGTGAAAATAGCCAAATCGAAAAAGAATATTTAGTTCGTGTAGAGGGTGAATTAGCTCCATCTGGCTTAGCTTTGTTGTGTCATGGTCTTTCACTAGACGGTGTTGCATTACGCCCCGCGAAAGTAAGTTGGCAAAATGAAAATCAACTCCGCTTTGTGTTGCGTGAAGGAAGAAAACGCCAAATTCGTAGAATGTGTGAATTGGTGGGACTTCATGTTACTGGTCTTAAGCGCATTCGAATTGGTCAAATTACTTTAGGAAATTTACCCCTAGGACAGTGGCGTTTCTTAAGACCTAATGAAAAGTTTTAGTTTGGAGATTTACCGTGTTTTTAAATATCTCAACCTATCGTTTTTGTGAGTTATCAAATCTTGAAAATCTAAGAGAAACATTCCTTGAAAAATGCCTTTCTAACCAACTTAAAGGTACCATCCTCATTTCACCGGAAGGTATCAATATGTTTTTGGCTGGGCAAGAAAACCATATTCGAGATTTTTTTACCTGGTTAAATCAATTTCCCGAACTTGTAGATATACCTACAAAAGACAGTTGGTCAAAAAAACAACCCTTTAAGAAAATGCTTGTAAAGATCAAAGATGAAATTATCAGAATGAATCATCCTTTAATACAGGCTTTTAAAGAACGCGCTCCTAGCGTTAGTGCCGAGAAGTTAAAAAAATGGCTCGAACAAGGTCACGATGACAACGGCAAGAAAGTTGTTTTATTGGATACACGTAATGCTTTTGAAGTGGAGTTTGGAACATTTGATAATGCGATACATTTCAATATTGAAAAATTTAGTGAATTTCCAAAAGCAGTTTCAGAAAATATCGATCAATTAAAAGACAATACAGTAGTCAGTTTTTGCACAGGTGGTATTCGCTGCGAAAAAGCAAATCTACTAATGCAAAAAATGGGCCTTAGCAATACACTTCAACTCGAGGGAGGTATTTTGAAATACTTCGAAGAAGTTGGGCAAGATTATTATCATGGTGGATGTTTTGTTTTCGATGATCGGGTCGCACTTGATCCTGACCTAACAGAACATCCCCTTGAAAATAATCAACGCGGTAATTATTGAGTAAGTAGATTGAAATGCTCTACTGCCGGAGGGGCTGCAAAAAATGGAGAAACAATTTCACGCCACTCCTTATAAGCCGGCGAGTTCCTGAAATCAACAATATGATTCTCGAGAGTTTCCCACTCAATCATTAATAAATATCGTTGTGGATTCTCAATCCCTTTTTGAATTTTGAAACTCTTAAATCCAATTGCTTTTGAAATGACTTGACGAACTCCTCGCTCAATTGCCTCATCAAATTCAGTATTTTTACCAGCTTGGATTGTAATATCTGCAATTTCTAAAATCATATTTTTTCCTTTATCCAATTTTTTTTAAGTTGTTCTTGAAGTAACTCGCACGCTCAATATAGTTCTTTGCACTTAATGCTAAGCGGTCCATATTTTCTTGGCTAAGCTCTCTCGCTACTTTAGCAGGAGCACCAATAATCAATGAACCAGCAGGAAATTCTTTACCTTCAGTAACTACAGCTCCAGCACCTACTAGAGAACTCTTACCAATAACGGCTTTATTGAGGACAACAGCTTGAATACCAATCAGTGCTCCATCTTCGATAGTGCATCCATGCAACATCGCCTGATGTCCTACAGTAACGTTATCCCCAATTTTTAAGGGGCAACCTGCATCAATATGTAAAACAGTGCCTTCTTGAATGCTGGATCCAGATCCAATCGTAATAGCATCGTTATCACCTCGAATGACAACGCCAGGCCAAACAGAGGAAAAAGCACCAATGGTAACGTTGCCAATAATAGTCGCCTCTGGAGCAATATATGCATCAGGATGAATGTTGGGTACTAAATCACCCAATTGATAAATAGCCATTAAATCTCCTTTATTTTAATAATTGATACGTGTAAATGCCTAAAAAAGTCATCACTAAAGACCCTATCAAATGCACCACGACTGTAGACAGTGCTATACCAATTTGGCCCTCTTGAATCATGTTAGTTACTTCAGCAGAAAAGGATGAAAAAGTTGTTAAACCACCTAAAAATCCTGTAATGATAAAAAGACGCCACTGTGGGGGTAGATCTGTATGTGTAGTGAAAAAAGCTACAGCAACACCAATTAAATAACCGCCAATGAGATTAGCAGCAACCGTTCCAAGTGATAAAAAAGCCGAAGCAGAATCTAAAATTAAACCTAGAACCCAACGCAAAACCGCACCTAAGGATGCACCAATACTGATTGCTAATATAGAGTTCAACATGTCAAAACATATTTCTCAATGGTTAATGAAATTTCACAACTAAAACAACACCTATTAATGACATTTATGATTTTTACCCAAAATAATATTTAAATTAGTTTATATAAACTCTATTTTGAATTTAATAAGCAAGTTTTTTTAGTAACGCTTCCATTGTAAACAACTCAATATGCGATTTCATCATTTACTGCATTAGAAACAATTAGATATTATGATGTACATATGAAGTTTAAAAATATTTGCGTTTTTTGCGGTTCTAGAAATGGCGCTGATCCAAATTTTCCAATATGGTCCTATGAGCTAGGGGCCTCTATTGCCAAAAATCAGCAAACTCTCGTTTTTGGCGGAGGTGGCAATGGACTCATGGGAATCGTAGCTCAAGCTGCACTTGATGCCAAAGGGTCTGTTATAGGTATCATCCCTCATCAATTGCAATCCAAAGAAGGTCTTGTTGAAAATTTAACCAAAGCACATTTCGTTAAAACCATGGGGGAAAGAAAACAACTCATGGATGACTATGCCAATGCCTACATTGTCTTACCTGGTGGAATTGGAACTCTGGATGAATTATTCGATGTTTGGGCAACTTCTCAAACTGGCTTTCACCATAAACCAATATTGATTGCAAATTGGTCTGGCTATTATGATGGACTCATATCCTTCCTAAAAGATTCCATCCAAAATGGGTTTGTGTCAGATTCTCATTTTGAAAAAATAAAAATCATCTCCACTGTAGATGAATTAATTCAAGAAATCAGCTCAAGCTCTTAGACTATTAGCACATACAAAAGCACTAGACCAAGCCCATTGAAAATTATGGCCCCCTAAGTGTCCTGTCACATCAACGCATTCGCCAATAAAAAATAAACCTGGGTGTTGACGTGACATCAGTGTCTTACCATCTAATTCTTTTGTATTGACTCCACCCAGCATAACCTCAGCCTTATTCCACCCTAGAGTCCCGGCAGGTTTCACATTCCAATGACAAATTAATTCAATGAGCTGCTGACGTAATTTTTTGGAAACCTCGGTCCATTTCTTACCATGCACATCTAATTGCTTAGCAAATTCTTTTGCTAATCTCGCAGGAAGAAACTCAATGAGAAGTTGATCAACTGTCTTTAAAAGAGAGGAGTCCTCCTGAAGTAATTCTTCTAATTTTTCCTTAGCAACCCATTCAACTTGAATGGCTTGACCCTCAACCCAATATGAACTTGCTTGTAAAACAGCAGGTCCTGAAAGACCTTTATGGGTGATTAATAAGTCTTCATCAAACTTCCCCTTGCCATATCGCTCTTTATGATTTCCAGCAGAAATCATGACGCGAGTACTTAAACCAGCAAAATCCTCAATTGCGGAAAATATTTGTGAAGTAAATGCTAAAGGCACAAGAGCGGGTCTTGTCGGAATGACATCAATATTAAATTGATTGGCAATTTGCATTGCAAAGTCACTAGCACCAATAGCAGGAACTGGTAGTCCACCAGTAGCTATAACTACATTAGGCGTTTGATAAGTTTGATTTTCTGTTACAACAAGCCAATTGTCTTCCAGCTTTTCAAGACTATTAACTTGAAGTGGATGCTGAATTTGCACATTTCCCTTTTCACATTCACTCAGTAACATTTCAATAATGTGAGTTGCAGAAACATCACAAAATAATTGCCCTTGATGTTTTTCGTGAAAAGGGATCTGGTACCTTTGAACAAGTTCGATAAAGTCCTTACTAGAATACCTAGCAAGTGCACTTTTCACAAAATTGGGGTTCATTGATAAAAAATTCTGGTGATTTGTGTTTGTATTTGTAAAGTTACACCTCCCACCACCACTAATCCTTATTTTTTCTCCGATTTTCTCAGCGTGATCAATCACTAAGACAGTCTTGCCTAATTGCCCAGCAACACCAGCACAAAAGAGCCCAGCGGCACCTCCACCTATAATTACTGCGTCAATTGATTGCATATCTACCAAATTTAATGAGTTTAATTTACCTTGCTATTGTATTTACATATGAGATTTTTCAACACATTTTAAAAAAAACGGCAAAATAGAGGTTTATTGATTTTTATACCGCCCGCAGGAGATATTTATGACAACAGACAATAACGCAATTAATCGTCGCTCAAGAAACATTACCGAAGGAGTTGCTCGCGCTCCAAATCGTTCTATGTATTACGCAATGGGCTATAAAGAGGAAGATTTTTCTAAACCAATGATTGGTGTGGCTAATGGTCACTCTACAATCACACCCTGTAATAGTGGACTTCAAACCTTAGCAGATGCAGCAGTCGAAGCACTTGAATCAGGGGGGGCGAATTCTCAAATATTTGGTACCCCAACTATCTCAGATGGTATGGGTATGGGTACTGAGGGGATGAAATACTCATTAATCTCTAGGGAAGTTATTGCAGATAGTATTGAAACTTGTGTAAATGGCCTTTGGCAAGATGGTGTGATCGTTATTGGCGGCTGTGATAAGAATATGCCCGGTGGCATGATGGCCATGGCGAGAACGAACGTTCCAAGTATCTATGTTTATGGTGGAACCATCAAGCCAGGACACTATAAGGGTCGTGAATTAAACATTGTTTCTGCATTTGAAGCGGTTGGAGAGTTTACTTCTGGAAGACTAAGTAGTGAAGACTTAAAAGGCATTGAACAAAACGCTTGTCCTAGCAGCGGCTCTTGCGGCGGAATGTATACAGCTAACACAATGAGCTCAGCTTTTGAGGCGCTCGGAATGAGCTTACCTTACTCTTCAACAATGTCTAATATTGATGAAGAAAAAAGAGAAAGTGCCGCTGAATCCGCAAGAGTTCTAATCGAAGCGGTAAGAAACAATCTTCGTCCAAGAGATATTATTACTAAAAAATCAATTGAAAATGCTGTATCAGTCATTATGGCTGTTGGCGGATCAACTAACGCAGTCTTACACTTTTTAGCAATTGCTAGCGCTGCAGAAGTTGATTGGACAATCGATGATTTTGAACGTATTCGTCGTAAAGTTCCAGTCATCGTGGACATGAAACCATCAGGAAAATATCTTGCTACAGATCTTCATCTTGCTGGCGGCATTCCGCAAGTGATGAAAATTTTATTAGATGGCGGACTTTTACATGGCGATTGCATGACGATTACTGGTAAAACAATTGCTGAAGTTTTAAAAGATGTACCTTCAACTCCAAGAAGCGATCAGTACGTTATTCGACCATTAAGTAACCCAATCTATGCAGAAGGACATTTAGCAATTCTGAAAGGAAACCTATCTCCTGAAGGTTGTGTAGCTAAAATCAGTGGCTTGAAAAACCCAAGCATTACAGGACCAGCTCGTGTCTTTAATTCTGAAGATGACGCAATGGCAGCCATTATGGCTAATAAAATTACTCATGGTGATGTTGTCATCATTCGTTATGAAGGCCCTAAGGGTGGTCCAGGTATGCGTGAAATGCTATCACCAACCTCAGCACTTATTGGTCAAGGCTTTGGAGAAACCGTTGGTTTAATTACTGATGGTCGTTTCTCAGGTGGAACATGGGGTATGGTTGTAGGTCATGTATCGCCAGAAGCCTATATGGGGGGAAATATTGCCCTCGTTGAAGAAGGAGACTCTATTACGATTGATGCCCACAAACTATTAATCCAGCTCAATGTATCAGAAGAGGAATTAGCAAAGCGCCGATCAAACTGGGTGCGTCCTAAACCAAAGTACACCCGTGGTATTTTGGCTAAATACGCAAAACTTGCAAGTTCAGCAAGCCTCGGAGCTGTAACAGATTTAAATCTTAATTTAGATCAAGAATAAAAAAACCGCTTCGGCGGTTTTTTAATGTCGATGCATATTTGACATTGACTCACTTGAAAACGTGACGTCAATTTTCCCGGCTTTTTCAAATTGCAATGTCATCTTCAATTGCTCACCTTCTTTGATAGGATTATCTAACCCCATGAGCATCAAATGATATCCGCCAGGCTTTAGCTCTACACTTCCGTTAGCCGGAATTTCAATGGCGTTGATTTGACGCATCATCATCCTATCCATATCCATTTTCATTTCATGTATTTGGACTTCTTTAGCACGCGAGAAAGTTACTCCTACTAATTTATCTATAGATGTACCTTTATTTTGAATCTGAAAATAAGCACTACTCATAGACTGACCAGGAGCAGAAACTCTAACTATTGGTTTGATAATTTGAATTGAATTTGTATTTGACTGAGCAAAAACATCATGCATAAAAAATAAATTTGTTACCAAAGCTATGCTGACAATAATTCTAAGAAAGCGCATGTTAAAACCTTATATAATCTGAGTGGAAAATTGTTCAAGACAAATAATTGTCTACCCCTTATGATAAAGGATATGAGTCAAAAAAGAATTGCTTTTTTTGCTGATGTTCACAGCAACCTTGAGGCCCTAGAAACTTGCCTAGCTCATGCTCGTCAAGAAGGAGCGACAAAGTTTGTATTCTTAGGCGACTTAGTAGGCTACAATGCAAATCCTAAAGAAGTAGTTGAACATGTCATGCAATTAGTAGACCAAGGTGTTGCAATTGCTCTTCGTGGAAATCATGACACGGCATGCTTTGAGGATTACTCTACCAAAATGAATCCTGAAGCCAATCTAGCGATAGACTGGACCATATCTCAGCTTCATAAAGATCATATTGAGTTTTTAAAAAATCTTCCGCTAGTACATCAAGAAGATGATCAGTGTTACGTTCATGCTTCCGCATTCCAACCTGAATCTTGGCATTACGTCAATGATGGGCTCTCTGCTTGGAGAAGTGCCGAATCATCTGGAAAGATATACACTTTTTCTGGCCACGTTCATGAACAATCACTGTATTACCAAAGTTCAGTTGGTAAACTCATTTGTTTTAATCCTAGACCAGGCGATTCCGTTCCAACAGGAAGACATCGTAGATGGGTTGCTATTGCAGGGTCATTGGGTCAACCTCGCGATGGTAGCCCTAAAGCAAATTATTTGCTATTCGATTCAGAGGAAGAGTCCATGTTCTTCCACCGTATTTCATATGATCATTTGCAAGCTGCAGATAAAGTCTTAGCGGCTGGTTTGCCTGAAAGTCTCTCGAGAAGATTATTACAAGGTAAATAAATATGTTTTCTATTTTTCAAAATGCCTCTCCATATGCATACGATATCGAGGCAGTTGATGATATTTTTCAGACCGGGAAAACAGTTGATCAATTTCTTATCGGAGATGAGGTCCATCGTGGAGGTATGGCAACGCTTAAGCAAGCATTTATTAATAATGATTCATCGCAGTCCATTCTTCTTAAGATTCCTCGTGTTGGCAAAGACCAACCTGTTGATAATTTAATTTGCTTTGAAACAGAATTAACGATTCTTAAGTCAATTAAAAGTCCATACGTTCCACGCTTTATTAAAGGTGGAAACCTTGCAAAAAATCCTTATATTGCTATGGAGAGAATTGAGGGAATCTCTCTAGAAAAAGTATTACAAGAGCAAAAACCTTTTTCTATTGAAAAAAGTATTGTTATATCTTTAAACCTTCTAAGAGCCATTCAAGATTTGCACTCACAAGAAGTTATTCATTTAGATTTAAAACCAGATAATGTTTTAATCAATGAAAATAATGATATCTATATTATTGATTTTGGATTAGCCCATCATGCAAGATATCCAGACCTTCTTGCGGAGGAGATGCGAAAAGGTATCGGTTCCGCGCCCTATATTTCTCCAGAACAAATTGTGGGTGTTAGAGAAGATTCTAGAAGTGATATTTTTTCATTTGGTGTAATTCTCTATGAAATGCTTACGGGAGAATTGCCTTTCGAAAATCCTCAAACTTTAAATGGTCTTAAACGTCGCTTTTGGGCACAAGCAACTCCTCCAAGAGCGCTTCGTCAAGAAATCCCACCATGGCTACAAGAGATTATTTTACGTTGTTTAGAGCCCTATGCTAAAGATAGATACCAAAGTGCAACACATATCAGACAACTTATTAAAGAACCCTCAACAATCAAACTAACAGAGCGTGCAGAAAGAATTCGCCCCCTTTCTCTTTGGGCAAATCTAAAGAGATGGTTTAGGATAGCTGGATACGAACCCTCTCCAATTCTAAGAAGTGAAGTTATTCATGAGCAAGCACCTATAATGGTCGTAGCCATTGATGTTAGCAGTGATAACCAACAAATGTTTGAAAGAATGCAACGCGCAGCTTCGAATATTATTAGAGTTTTCCCAGAAGGCCGTATCTCTTGTATTGGTGTTATTTTAAGTACTCCTACATTCGAAGGGGAAAAAGAAATAGACTCGGCAAGTGGTCAATTTAGAGGATATTTAGTACGCTTAATGGATTGGGCTAAACCTTTAAATATGTCCTTAGAACGTATCTCGTTCCACGTCTTTGAGTCGCTTGATCCTGCTACCAAAATTGTTGAATTTGCAAGTGATAATGACGCGGCGATAATCTTGGTCGGTGCCAGTAGGTACATACCTAATCGAGTTGTGCCTTGGAGATCCATCATGACAAAAGTTGTTGAAGAAGCACCCTGTAGCGTTCATGTTGTGAGATTGTAATCAAGGTTAAACTATCCCAATGCAAGATAAGATTACTTTATTCCACCCTATATTAAATAATGATGCTTGACTCTATCTCTCAAGCATTCCATCTCATCCTCAGCCTTGATAAAGAAGTAATTAATATCTCAATTACTTCAATAGTGGTGAGTGGAATAGCTCTTATTATTGGTATTTTTGTAGGTCTTCCACTTGGAGCACTATTAGCAATTTCTCAATTTCCTGGGAAAAAATGGTGTATCACTTTTTGTAACACCCTCATGAATGTTCCCACAGTCATTATTGGCGTTTTAATATATTTACTTTTATCTCGCAGTGGCCCTTTAGGCAATTGGGGCATTCTTTTTACAAAATCCGGCATGGTCATCGCTCAATCGTGTTTAACAATCCCCATCATTACTGCAGTTTCAAGACAAATTATTGCTGATGCTTGGAATACGCATCGTGAAACGTTTTGTACTTTACGGCTTCAATTAAAGGATCAAATTAAATGGATATTATGGGATTGTAGATTCTCCCTCATCGTTGTCGTTTTACTAGGGTTTGGTAGAGCAATATCAGAGGTGGGCGCAGTCATGATTGTTGGTGGCAATATTGCTCACTTCACAAGAACACTCACAACTGCCATAGCGCTAGAAACTAGTAAAGGTGATTTATCGCTCTCTTTATCTCTAGGTATTGTTCTTTTATGTATCGTTCTAGTCGTGAATATCATTGCTCATTTTTTTAAAAGTATTGCTGAGAAAAAATATGGCTAGCATACAACTTCAAAATATACATTTACGCCAAGCAGAGCGGCACATTTTAGATATCGAAAGTAATGAAATTCCGGTAAATAATATCACTGGAATTATTGGTCCTAATGGTGCTGGCAAAACAATTTTATTAAAGCTTATCGCTGGACTAATTCAAAATCCAAAGTTTCAAATTTCTTGTTCGTTTAAAGACATTAGCATGGTGTTAAGCCAAACACCTTTGCTGAAAATGAGTGTTAGAGGGAACTTTTTGATGCTCAAAGATACTCATCCTGATTTATCAGATGAGAAAATAAATGCTGTTTTAAAAGCTTTTTTACTCGACCATGTCGCCAACAGTCCCGCGACTAAGATTTCGACTGGTGAACGTCAACGTTTAGCCATTGCCAGAGCTTATCTTATCGGTGCAGAGTTACTTATATTAGATGAGCCAACTGCAAGTCTCGATCCTCAATCAACGCTTTTGATTGAATCAAAAATTATTGATTTAGCCAATCAGGGTATTAAGTTCTTGATTGCGTCACATGACTTTGCTCAAGTTAAAAGAATCTGTGATCAAGTGGTTTTTATCAAAGATGGGAAGATTGTTGAAAAAGGTCACTCTCATGATTTATTTTCAGATCCTAAGAACTCTGAAACAAAATCTTTTATTTCTTTTTACGAATAATTTCTTTTAAAAACTTAAGATGCCAAATCATTGGCTTTTTTTAATGGTAATAATCCAACTGTCAGAGCTGTGCCAAGAATAATAATTAGGCCACCTATTAACATGTTTAGTGTGGGTTTTTCCCCAAGAAATATATCTCCCCATAAAACACTAAATAAGGGAACTATAAAGGTAACAGTTATGGCAACTGTAGGTCCTGCATCATCAATTAATCTATAAAAAAGAATATATGCAATTGCTGTGGAGCCTATCCCTAAACCAATAATACAAGTCCATACAACTAAGGATAATGATTCTGTAGGAAGATGAATTGCAGCGGGTATTGCAAGCATAAAAGAACCTATTAACATGCTTGTAAATGCGAGACTTAAAGGATGAATCCCTGATCCATAAAGCTTCATATAGTTAGTTGCAATCCCATAGGAAAGTGTTACGCCCAAACTAGCCAATATAGGCATACCCAATCCACCAACTGAAAAATGCGCTTTACCCCACATTAAAAAAATGATCCCAGTACAACCTAAAGCTAATCCTAATATACGACTATATGTAAGACGATCTTTTAACCATATTGCACCAATGATTGCAGTCCAAATCGGAGATGTTGAATTGAGTATTGCACCTAAGCCAGCATTCAAATATTGCATGGCATAAGTAAATAAGGTAAATGGAATAACTGAATTAAAACTCGCAATGATAGTAATTCTTGCTAAATCTTTCTTAGCAGGGATGATATTTTCTCGCCAACTTTTTTTGAATAAAGCAAAAACGAATATACCAATCGCTCCAATCAGCAGTCGAGACTCTGCCATGACTATAGGTGCCACATGACCTACTGTAAGCCTAATAAAGACATACGATAAGCCCCAAAGCGCCCCAAGAAGCAAAAAATCAATAATATTTTTAAGTTTCACTCACCTATTATCCATCATGTACGCGCCAGACGGCGCGCAACAAAATTACGATGGGTTAGGAAAGATCCGTCAGGAATGATGCCAAAGTTTCTTCTGGTAAGTTCTCAATATGCATTGGGTACTCTGGATGGTCACAACCAACCATCATCTGCGCTCCTGCTTGTAAAGCCTTTTTCATATCCGTACTTAGTTCAAATCTTAAAAAGTGCACTGCTGAAGTTTTATGTTCAGTTGATCTTTCTAAATCTTCGTCTGCAATCGCGTAAACTCTCGGCTGCCCCTCAACTTGAATAAACATCTTATGCTCAATATTGACTAATTTTGACAAAGCAATTTTTCTATCAGCTTCATTAGGATATTCAAGCATCATAGTCGCTTTGAAATTAGATCCATCTGGTATTAAGGGATTGTATGCATCTAACTCATCTTGCATACCCTCTTCCGTAAATACCTTCTCTACTCTTAACATTTCTTGAATTTGATATTTCATTAAAAACTCATTTTCAAATATCAAGGTTAAATGCTCACCAAGAGTAACTGTTCTTAACTTACGCATCTCTATGGCTTGAGCACGTATCTGAGGCCTAGACTTGTGATAAGCCTCTAAAGTCATTAAATGTTCGCGTGTTAATTTAGACATCTTCAAATTCTCTCTCAAAATAATTTATTTCTTAATACCGTATGCAATCGCAACTAGTGATAGTGGATGTTCCATCTGTGCAGACTTAAGGCCTGCTTCAGACATTCCCTGCTCAATATGATGGCCAGCCAGCTGACAATCCGAACTGATATAGTCAGGTTCATTGTTGGCCATGTTTCTAAATACAGGCTTGCCAATCTTCATCGCCATTGCGTGAAACTCTTTCTTGACACCCCAAGTACCAGAGTGTCCAGAACATCTTTCAACGACATTGACCTCAGTTCCAGGAATCATTTGCAATGTTTCCGCTGTCTTCTTACCAACGTTTTGCACTCTGGAATGGCAGGGTACGTGATAGCTTACTTTTCCCAGTGGCTTAGAAAATTCTGTTTTAAGTAAGCCATCTTTTTTGCGAGCAATCAAATACTCAAACGGATCCCACATTGCATCTTTCACTAATTGAACGTCCTCATCGCTGGGGAACATCAAAGGCAACTCTTGTTTAAACATCAGAGTACAAGACGGTATTGGAGTGACAATTGCATATCCCTCTTTAGCAAGTTTTGCTAATTGTGGGATATTAATATTCTTGTGCTTTTCAACTTCTTCTAAATCACCTAGTTCTAATTTGGGCATTCCACAACATGCTTCTTTATCAACTAAGGCATAAGGAATTTGATTATGTTCAAGAATACTGAGTAAGTCCTGACCAATTCCTGGCTCGTTGTAATTGATATAACAAGTTGCATAAACAGCTACTTTCCCGGGAGTTTTAGCTCCATCTTTTATTTCCCAAGCATCAGATTTTTTTGCAACTTGCTTAAACTTTTTCTCAGCAAAATCTGGAATCCAAGCATTTTTATCTACACCTAAAGCAGACTCCATGATTGATCGAGCAGTGCTGTTGTGGTTCACTGCATTCACGATTTGAGTTACAACAGGAATACCAGCAAATCTACCAATCTTATCCGTTGAGGACAATAAGTTATCTCTAAAATTTGACTCACCTTTTTTATGTTGAATTGCTTTTGCACGCAACATTAAATGCGGAAAATCAAGATTCCACTCATGTGGAGGTACATAAGGGCACTTAGTCATGTAGCAGAGATCACACAAATAGCATTGGTCAACCACTGACGCATAATCAGCTTTGTTAACACCGTGAACTTCACCATCTTCCGTAGCATCAACTAAGTCAAATAATGTTGGGAATGATCCACATAAACTGACGCATCTTCTGCATCCGTGACAAATGTCAAATACACGCTCTAACTCAACATTGAGTTTTTCTTCGTCATAAAACTCTGGATTTTTCCAATCAAGAGGATGACGGGTTGGTGCTTCTAAATTTCCTTCGCGACTCATTCAATCTCCTTTTTGGACATAAGACTCTTTAGAAGATTCCCGATTTCTCAGGAATCTAAAAAGAACCCTAAAGGCTTATTCTACAAATGCGTCTAAAGCCTTTTGATAACGATTAGCGTGTGAACGCTCTGCCTTAGCAAGAGTCTCAAACCAATCAGCAATCTCATCAAAGCCTTCTTCACGTGCAGTTTTAGCCATGCCAGGATACATATCTGTGTATTCATGTGTTTCACCAGCTACAGCAGCAGCCAAACAATCTTTAGAAGACTTAATTGGCATACCAGTTGCAGGATCTCCAGACATTTCCAAAAACTCTAAGTGACCATGTGCATGGCCAGTTTCGCCTTCAGCTGTTGAGCGGAATAAAGCTGCAACATCATTCTGACCTTCTACGTCAGCTTTGTTCGCGAAATATAAATAACGACGATTAGCTTGAGATTCGCCTGCGAAAGCGTCTTTCAAGCACTGTTCTGTTTTAGTACCTTTTAAAGTTGGCATAACATACTCCTTATTAGTTGAAAAAAACGCAAATCAAATCAAAGAAACATTTCTAGATATGACGTGAGAAGTGTATCTACATTCCCAAAAATAGGAAAATTGTATTTATAAAAAATGTTAATAGAATTTAACTATCGATTAACAAGATTGAAATATTCCAATAATTAGTTAACTTAATCTATTTTTATAGAAGCAATACAATAATTAAATGAACAATACTGAAAATTCAATGATGCACTTTCGGCTTGATTACAGCCCTCCTCTTTTTGCATTTGAAGGCGTAGAACTCGATTTTGAGTTAAATCCTTTAAAAACCATCGTATCCTCAAAAATTCAACTTAAAAGACTTCTTCCAGGTTCCCTGACTTTAAAAGGTGAAGATCTTGAATTGATTTCTATCAAAGTAGATGGGGTTCCTTTTAAAGAATTCGAACACTCCTCAAAAGAACTCACTCTTCATCATTTACCCGATCAGTGTTTATTAGAAATTGTTAATTCAATTTGTCCAGAACAAAATACAAGCTTAATGGGCCTTTATGTCTCCGAAGGAAACTTTTTTACACAATGTGAAGCTGAAGGATTTAGAAAAATAACTTACTTTTTAGATCAACCTGATGTTTTGAGTAAGTATAGAGTTCGACTAACTGCTAACAAAAATAATTACCCCGTTTTACTTTCAAATGGTAACTTAATCGAGCAAAAAGATTTAGATGGGGGATTACACACAGTGGTCTGGGAAGACCCTTTTCCCAAGCCTTCTTATTTGTTTGCCATTGTTGCAGGTAAGCTTCATTGCCTTGAACAAGAAATTACAACTGGATCTGGCGCAAAAAAACTTCTTCAAATATGGGTTCGAGAACCTGATCTTCCTAAAACCCATCACGCGATGGAGTCCCTCATTAAATCCATTGAATGGGATGAGGCCAGATTCGGATTAGAACTTGATCTGGACAGATTCATGATAGTTGCTGTGAGCGACTTTAATATGGGCGCCATGGAAAATAAAGGCCTGAATATTTTTAATACGAAATATGTTTTAGCCGATGCCCAAAGTGCAACTGATGTTGATTTTGCAAATGTAGAAAGCGTCGTTGGTCATGAATATTTCCACAATTGGACAGGCAACCGCGTTACTTGCCGCGATTGGTTTCAACTTTCACTAAAAGAAGGTCTTACAGTATTTAGAGACCAAGAATTTTCAGCAGATTTAATGGGTTCAGTTTCAGGTAGAGCCGTTAAACGTATTGAAGATGTTCGCCTACTTCGCCAAGTTCAGTTTCCAGAGGATGCTGGTCCAATGGCACACCCCATCAGACCAGACAGTTACCAAGAAATTAATAATTTCTATACGGTTACTATTTATGAAAAAGGTGCTGAAATTATTCGTATGCAGCACACGCTTCTTGGAGAAGTTGGATTTCGTAAAGGAATGGATCTTTATTTCAAAAGACATGATGGACAAGCAGTAACTTGCGATGATTTCGTCAATGCAATGGGTGATGCAAATGCATTCGATTTCACGCAATTTAAAAACTGGTATAGCCAAGCAGGAACTCCTAGAGTTCATGTTAAAGAATATTTTGATGAAAACTTACATCAATATTCATTAACCCTCTCCCAATCTTGCCCGCCAACACCTGGTCAAGAGAGTAAACCCCTGTTTCATATTCCTCTTAAAACAAAACTGTTTTTAAAGGATTCACCCACAGAAGAATTTTTAATAGAACTCAAAGATCAAACTCAAACCCTGATATTCGAGAATATTTCAAGTCGACCAATACTGTCTATTAATCGGGACTTTTCAGCACCGATCATTCTTGACTTCGAGCAGAGTTTAGAAAATCTTTCATTCCTACTTGAATATGATGACAATCCCTTTAATCAATGGGAAGCAGGGCAAAAAATAGCTATTCAGATGATACTCTCTGGAGTTTCTCCTTCCGAAGAGTTACTCAATATCTATCAAGGTCTCCTCTTAAACCCTCATCTTGATCCAGCTTTTAAAGATCTGGTCTTCACATTACCTTCAGAAACTTATTTACACGAGCAAGTTCAGCTTGTAAATCCTCAAGAAATACATCAAGCAAGAAATCGTTTTAGAAAAAGTATTGCTGATTCATTGATAGATACCTGGAAAAATATCTATGAAACACATCAAACTCCTGGTGATTACTCAGCAAATGCTCAAGATGCCGGTAAGCGCGCCTTAAAGAATTTAGCGCTACAAATGATTTTGCAAAGCAAGCTTAATGAAGGCTCAGCTCTAGCAGAACATCAATTCGATTCCAGCAATAATATGACTGATCGACTCGCCGCACTTTCAAACTTGGTTTATGCAAATGCACCTCAAGCTAAGGATTGTTTAGACAAGTTTTATAAGCAATATGAAAATGATGATCTTGCTATCGATAAATGGTTCTCTATCCAAGCATGTCGCCCTGCAGATCATGGAGAAAATCTTGTTCCATTTTTAGAGCAATTACTAAAACACCCAGCATTTAAGTTACGCAACCCTAACAGGGTTAGAAGCTTAATTCATGCATTTTGTATGAACAACCCCTCAGGCTTTCACCACCCTTCTGGGGCTGGGTATAAATTTTGGTTAGAACATTTAATAGTTCTAGATAAATTAAATCCTCAAGTTGCAGCAAGACTTGCACGTGCATTAGATCGTTGGAAGAAGTTCTGTGAACCTTACCAAAATATTATGCGTGTATCCTTAGAAGAAGCAAAACAACATCAACTTTCAAATGATGTCTCTGAAGTTATTAACAAAGCACTAATTTAACTAAATCTATGTCAACTAATTCTCATATCAAATTAGCGGAATTCTTAAAATCCTCAAACGTAAAACCGATTGACGAAGAATTACAACTCCTCCTTTTAGACGTCGCCTCTTCTTGTATCAAAATATCTGAGGCTGTTAGCCAAGGTGCAATTGCTAACATTCTAGGCTCAGCGGGTACTGGAAATATCCAAGGCGAAACTCAGCAAAAGTTAGATGTTTATGCAAATGATGTCCTTTTGAATACCAATAGTGATACAGGCCGACTAGCTGGAATGGCCTCTGAAGAAATGGAAGATGTTTTTCCTGTCACTAACTCTCAAGGTAAATATTTACTCTTATTTGATCCACTCGATGGTTCGTCCAATATTGATGTCAATGTTTCAATCGGTACTATTTTTTCGATTTTAGAAAAAGAGTCTTTAGATAGCCCTCTAAATGAATCCGACTTCCTTCAGTCTGGAGCTAAACAAGTTTCTGCTGGCTATGCACTATACGGCCCTCAAACTATTCTTGTTTTCACTACAGGTTCTGGAGTGAATATGTTTACCCTAGATCCAAGTAGTCATGAATTTGTTCTAACCAAAGAAAACGTGCAAATTCCAAAAGATACCAAAGAATTCGCAATCAATATGTCCAATATGCGTCACTGGGCTCCTGCAGTTAGAAAATATATCAATGAGTGTTTAGAAGGCTCTACTGGAGTCAGGGGTAAAGATTTCAATATGCGTTGGATAGCGTCAATGGTGGCAGATGTTCATCGAATTTTAGTTAGGGGTGGAGTTTTTATGTATCCCTGGGATCAGCGTGAGCCTAGTAAACCAGGTAAATTACGCTTAATGTATGAAGCAAACCCAATGAGCCTTTTAATTGAACAGGCTGGTGGCAAGTCTATCAATGGTCAACAACGTATTTTAGATATTCAACCTTCACAATTACATGAAAGAGTTTCAGTAATTTTGGGTTCTGAAAATGAAGTAAACCTTATAATGAAATACCACAACACAAACTAAATAGGAGTGATAAATGGCTAGCGAATTATTTGAAAAAGGTCTTAAAACACGTCGTGAAGTATTAGGCGCAGAATATGTAGATGCATCTATCAAAAATGCAGATGCTTTTACCCAAGAATTACAAGAGTTAGTTACTTCATATTGCTGGGGTGATATTTGGAATCGTCCCGGTTTAGATCGCCGTACTAGAAGTTTTTTAAATCTAGCAATGTTGACAGCTCTCAATCGTCCTCATGAAATCAAACTTCATGTTCGTGGAGCTATTAACAATGGATTAACTAAAGAAGAAATTAAAGAAGTGTTTCTTCAGTCAGCAATTTACTGCGGGGTACCAGCCTCACTAGATAGTTTTAGAGTTGCTAAAGAAGTTTTTAAAGAGATGGGTATCTAAAGTTTCTTTGTTTACGCGAAAGGACTGTTAACTAACAGTCCTTTTTTTCATTTAAAATCTCGTTTTGCCCTTATTGGAATAAAGATGTCCCCTAGTTCTACTCATGTTAAAAATCAATATTTCTTCGTTGATTTTTTGAAAACTATTGCTGTTCAAATTATTATCTTTCACCACTTGAGTAACTATGGAATTATTCCTCTTAAAGTACATGATATTTTTCCACAGTTTATTGATTTTATTGGCTTACATGGCAGGTATGCAGTTCAAATATTCTTAGTCATAGGTGGTTATTTAACTGCCAAAAGTCTTCCATCGTCTTTAGAGAAATATGGCCTGCTTAAATCAATCGTTAATCGCTATTTAAGACTAGTCCCAGCTTATATAGTGGCCATCATTTTTACAATCATTTGTGCTGCTATTGCAAGGTCTGTCCATTTTGAGGAATATATCGGTGAGCAAGAAACCATTTTTCAAATATTTGCCCACTTTTTTTTCTTACAACATATTCTAGGATTTGAATCTATATCCTTAGGTGTTTGGTATGTAGCAATTGATTGGCAACTTTATATTTTTATTGCATGCCTCCTATATGGTTTTAAGTCTTTTAAAAGAATGTTTATCTTATTACCGATAGCTATTGCCGCTTCCTTATTGTTTTTTAGTCAACATCCTCTTTATGAAGACTACTTTATTTATTTTGTTGGTGCATACGGCCTTGGAATAGTGGCATATCTAGCTGAAGACTCTACTCACCCAGAAACTAGACAACCTGCAGGAATTATCCTTATTTTTTTTACAGTTTTAATCCTCAGCAACACATTCTTTGAACTGCAAATAAAAAATATTATTGAAATAGTGTTGGCAATATTACTTTCTTTATTTGGTAAAAAAACATACTCCTCAATCAATAATCCAATATTTAAATTATGCGTTTGGTTTAGCCAAAGATCATATTGCGCATTCCTAATTCATTTTTCTTTACTCTTATTGGGTAACTCCTTGTACTATCATTACCAATTTCAAAGTTCAGAGCTCGCTCTTTTATTGATGTTAATAATTTGGTTATTTAGCTGGATATTTGCACATATTCTTTATCTGGCAGTTGAAATTCCCTCAAGGAAAATTCAACTGCGATAAATTTACATCAAGTATTCAGCAGATTACGTATGTCTTCAAAAGGCCTCTTTTGAGAGCCAGCTACCGCACCACATGTTAAATGGTGATCATATACGCTTACCCCCAATCTAAGTTCATCTTGCTCTAAAACTGCATTTCTAAAACCTTTGTTTGCAATGTTTTGGATGTAAGGAAACGTTGCATTAGTTAGTCCATGAGTAGATGTGATTGGAACAGCTCCAGGCATATTTGCAACACAATAATGAACTACGTTATCAACTATGAATGTAGGTTCATCATGCGTTGTTGGTTTAGATGACTCAAAACATCCACCTTGATCTATGGCAACATCAACAATGACACTACCATTCTTCATGAATTTCAAATCTTCTTTTTTAACCAACTTTGGAGCGCTACCGCCAGGCACTAGCACTGCTCCAATTACAACATCAGACGCTTTTAATAATTGACTCAAACCAAACTCATCAGCATATAGAGTCCTGACTTTATTTCCATAAATCTGATCTAGCTCTCTTAATCTTTGAATATTTTTATCCATGACAGTAACATCAGCACCCATACCAATTGCAATTTGTAGCGCACTTGTTCCAACAATTCCTGCACCGATGATGAGAACCTTTGCAGGAGGAACTCCAGGGATTCCAGACAATAAAATACCAGAGCCTCCCTGTTTCTTTTCAAGGTGATGAGCAGCAGCCTGAACAGCCAACCTACCAGCAACTTCACTCATTGGGGCTAATAAAGGTAAAAAACCATTCTTATTGGTTACTGTTTCATATGCAATGGCACGAACCCCGCTAGCAATCAAACCGTTTGTTTGTTGAATATCAGGAGCTAAATGTAAATAAGTAAATAAGATTTGCTCAGGTCTTAGCTTCTCAATTTCATTTGCTTGTGGCTCCTTTACTTTAACAATCATCTCTGCTTGCTCGAAAACTTCAGAAACATTACAAATAGTAGCCCCTGCATGAACATACTCTTCATCTGAGACTCCCACTCCATGACCAGCACTTTTTTCAACGAGCATTTGATGCCCCTGTTGAACAAGCTCCTTAATATGTTTTGGTAATAAGCCAACTCTAAATTCGCGATTTTTAATTTCCTTTGGAATACCTATAATCATTTCTTAACTCCTATACTTTTGTTTTGTTGATGAAAACCTGCTAAATAAAAAAATCCAATTAAAATCAATAAAATTGGCGTGCCAACATATACCCCTATTCGTGTTTTCTCGTGGAAAGCTAATAAGCCGATAACAAAAGCAATCGAAGCTAGTGCTAACCATGATCCATAAGGCCATAAAAAACTTTTATATTTCAGTTCTTTGATTTCCTCTTGATTCAATCTTTTTCTGAACATCAATTGAGTAATCAAGATTGCCACCCATACCATTAAACCGATAAATGTCACCGCTGAGGTAATCAGTAAAAATGCTTCATCAGGTACAAAATAATTTAAAAGTGTCCCGAAACTTGCAATACATACCGTCAACAAAATCGCCATAAATGGAACGCCTGTTCTTGATATTTTTTTCATGATGGATGGTGCATAACCATTTAATGACAGCCCATATAAAAGCCTTCCACCACTAAATATTCCGGCATTACAGGAGGATAGAGCTGCGGTTATCACAACAAAATTGACAATACCAGCCGCCTCTCTAAGACCTAATTTTTCAAACATTGCTACAAATGGACTCCCCAATTGACCTACTTCATTCCACGGATATATTGACAATATGACGAATAAGGCTCCACCGTAAAAAACCAAGATGCGAATAATTAATGAATCGATTGCCATTGGAATAGTTTTCTCTGGGTTTTCGGTTTCACCAGCAGATAAACCTATCATTTCAATACCTACATAAGCAAAAATAGCCATTTGTAAGGAAAGTAAAAATCCCTCAATTCCCGTTGGAAAAAATCCGCCGTGTTGCCATAAATTTGCAATACCGATTGGTACACCTGAATTACCGATTCCGGTAAAAATCACGCTGCAACCAATTCCTATCATGGCCATAATTGCAACAACCTTAATAAGAGCAAACCAAAACTCAAATTCACCAAATAGTTTTACCGCAATAAAATTGAGTCCGCCCATCATTGCTAATGAGGAAATAGCCCACACCCATTGAGGTATATCTGGAAACCACATACCCATATAAATACCTACAGCTGTTACCTCAGCAACACCAACAATCACCCAGTAAAACCAATAACCCCATCCAACTAGATAGCCCGCTAACGGATTAACATAATCATTTGCATATTGTGCAAATGATCCAGCTACTGGGTTATAAACTGCCATCTCACCTAAAGCTCTAAGAACAATGAAAGCAATAATTCCAGATAGTAGATATCCCAAAAGAATTGCCGGACCTGCTTGAGAGATTGCTGTACCAGACCCTAAAAACAACCCGACTCCAATGGTTGAACCAAGAGCCATTAATCGAATATGTCTAGCTTTTAAATGCCGCTTCAATGTGTAATTACTTGAAGGGTTTGTTGATGTATCAATATGATTCAACATTTTTCTCCTTTTTATGATTTGAGCAACAAAGTCTAAAAAAGAGTTAATTAAATATCTAGTCCCACTAATCTTTAAAAATAACAGAATCTACATATTTAATTTTCGATAGAAAATAAAATGCTTTGGAATCAATGGCGCAGCAAATAATAAATTTATTTGCCTACAACTAAATAGGAAATTTCTTACAAAGAAATAATCTAAGATAAATTATGGCTTTGTTACTTTTTGTAAATAATTAAGAGACTCTTCAACTTGATCAATGAGAATAAGACATAAATCATTTGGATTTAATTGTTCCAATGCAAGATCAATCGCTAAAAACTCACCACGAATTTCTTGGATATCTTTAGTCTTTTTTGCACCGACAAGTCCCTCACGAAGAAGGGCCAATACTTCACCATCTTCTCTTCCACGCTGACATTGATCTTGATACAAGATGACAGAATCAAAAGCTTCACCTAATATTTGTGTTTGAAGTCGTATGTCCTCATCCCTACGATCTCCTGCGCCTGAGATGACAACATGTCTGTTATTCGCAGGAAATGCGTTTGCCGCTTGAACCAGGGCACGTATTGCATCAGGATTATGTCCATAATCCGCAATGACAGTTGCGCCTTTATGCTTGAATAAATTAAATCTTCCAGGAGCAGTTTTTGCATCACTAACAAAACTAGCTAAACCCTGTTCAATCAATTTCCAGTCTATATTTAATGCCCATGCTGCGCCGACTGAGGCAAGTGTATTTTCAACTTGAAAGCCAATTTGACCATGATCTGTAAGAGGGATATTTGCTAGCGGAATTCGGTGAATAATTTTGCTACCTATCGCTGCAATAATCTCATCCTTTTCACGGAATAAAACTTTTTTTCCTTGCGCACGATGTGTAGAAATTACAGGGTGGTGCGAGTTTAAAGCAAAGTATATGATTTGTCCTCTGCAAGTCTTTGCCATTTTAACTACCATTGGATCCGCAGCATTCAATACCGCATGACCAGATGGCGCGACATTCCTGACAATAACACCTTTTACTTCAGCCAATTCCTCTACTGTTTCGATATAACTCATTCCTAGGTGATCACCTTCACCTATGTTGGTGATAACTCCTACGTCGCAAGCATCAAAACCTAAACCTTCACGTAAAATCCCACCCCTTGCAGTTTCAAATACTGCGGCATCAACTTGAGGGTGCATCAACACATTTCTTGCGCTTTTTGGTCCACTGCAATCACCCGTATCAATTCTTTCATTCTCAATGTAAACACCATCTGTACTTGTCATTCCAACGCGATGTCCATGGGTTCTTAATACGTGCGCAATTAATCGAACAGTTGTTGTTTTACCATTGGTCCCAGAAACTGCTACGACTGGAATTCGACCATTTTCTGGTGTTGGATACATCATTGAAATAATGGCATCTCCAACAGGCTGGCTTTTCCCATATGAAGGATTTAAGTGCATTCTTAATCCAGGTGCGGCATTTACCTCAACCACTCCACCACCTTGCTCTTCAAGGGGCTTGTAAACTGCTTCACAAACAATATCAACACCACAAATATCTAAACCCACCATTTTTGCGGCCGTAATGGCACTAGCAGCAAGATCAGGATGAACATCTTCCGTTACATCTGTAGCACTTCCACCAGTGCTTAAATTTGCATTATTTCTTAGTACTACCTTTTGACCCATTATCGGAATTGATTCAGCCTGAAGCCCTTGTTTAGATAGTGTCGCTAAAGCAATATCATCTATGCGAATTTTCGTCAGAGGTGTTGCATGTCCATCACCACGCAAAGGATCCTTATTAATCTCCTCTACCAATTGGACTATAGTTGATTTACCATCACCAATCACTTGGGGAGGATCACGCCTTGCCGCAGCAATTAATCTATCGCCAACAACCAATAAACGAAAATCTTGACCAGGCATGTAACGCTCAACAATAATTTTTCGGCCATAATGCTGTGCAACTTCAAATGCGGTTCGTACTTGTTCTTCTGACTTAATGTTTACTGCAACACCCTTACCTTGGTTACCATCACGCGGTTTTATAACAATTGTCGAGCCTAACTCTTGAGCAACCTTCCAAGCATCATCTGCGTTATCTACAACTTTCCCCATCGGAACCGCAACTCCAGCTGCGTGCAATAAATCTTTTGTTAATTCTTTATCTTGAGCTATCGCCTCAGCAATAGCACTCGTATCACTGGTCTCAGCAGCCTGAATTCTCTTCTGTTTAGATCCCCACCCAAACTGAACAAGACTTCCATCAGTTAATCTTCGATAAGGAATGTTTCGCTCAACAGATGATTGAACTATGGATCCTGTACTCGGTCCAAGACGTACATCCTCATCTAAATTGCTGAGCTCGTGCAATGCTTTTTGTAAATCAAACTTCTTATTTTCTCTAGCGGCACTCACTAAACTCCATGCCAAATCAAGCGCTAAACGTCCAACTGCTTCCTCGCTGTACTCCACAACGACTTGATAAATTCCTTCATGGCTTGCTTTTACAGTCCTACTAAAAGTAACGGGGCACCCTGCCTGCGCTTGTAAACCTAATACAACATGTTCGATAACATGTGCCATTGAAATATGTTCATGGGAAGAAACTGCATTTGAAAAATGAAGTTTAGGGAAAAGTGTACGCAACTGAATTTCAAAATCAACTAGACCTTTAATTGATCTCTCATCCTCTTCACAATAGATAACAGCTTCAATGGCTGTATGTCTACTCCATAAATTTGGTCCACGTAATGCTCGAACGCGCTGTAAATCCATTATGCAATTGCCTCCTCAGGCATAAAAGTTTCAATGCCTGCTTCAATAATTTCAAAAGGCAAATTAATAGCCCAAGTTGCTGCAACAGCAGCTAACATAGCACTTAGTTGATCTTCTTTGGACAAATCATGGATAAAGTTTGAAGATGCTATTGAAAACGCAAATATCTGCTCTTGTCCCTTCATCAGAAGGATTTGACCATCATTAACTGTAACTGTTCGACCACTTTGCTTTGCAAACTCCTGAACGACAGAATTGTTACAGTTTTTACTGTAATACATAAGCTCTGCTGGAGCTATCTCTGCCATTGTTACAACAAACTCATCATCCGCATTTAAAACCGCTACTCCATTTTCTTCAGGAATTACGACATCAACTTGAGTTCGGTATAAAGAAAATATTTGTTTTTCTTCAACAATTGATTGCTCTGGATAAAATTTAGTTTTGTCGACATCAGTAACTACTCCAACAGAGCATAAGTCATAAGGAATGCCCTGCATCAAAATACCAAATGCAGTGGATTCAATAACCGCTGCCTCAACCAGAGGATTCAAAATTGTGCGACGTCCTTTATCCCATTCAGAACTACCATTTTTCTCAACAGGTCTGTGATTAAAGCTAAGGCCTTGTTGATTAGATAATCCAACGTACACATTATTCAATTTTAAAAAATATGCGACGATGTGAGAGACTAAAGTTGCACCTTTAGAACCAGCAACTCCGATAATTGGAATTCTGCCGTTATCCCCATTTGGAAACAGATTCTGAACAATCGCTTGTCCAACAGGTTGTGCTTTTCCTTTGGCTGGCTTGATGTGCATTAACAAGCCCGGGCCAGCATTAACTTCAACAATTGCGGCTCCTTGATCCTCTAAGGGTTTTGAAATATCCTTAGCGACTAAATCAACCCCAGCTATATCAAGTCCAACAACCTTCGCAGCAAGCACAACCTTCTTAGCAACAGATGGATGAACTAAATCAGTCACGTCAAAAGCCACATTCCCATTACGTTGAATTAAAACATGTTTACCTTGCTCTACAACACTTTGAGGGGTAAATCCCTGACTCTTTAGCTCTAAGTCTGCAATTGAGTCAATCCGAACAGTGTTTAAAGGATAATCCTCGGTTGGTCCCCTTCTTGGATCTGAATTAATTTGTATATCAATCAGTTCTAAGATTGTATGAACACCATCTCCAACTACTTTACATTCTTCACCTTTAGCGGCAGCTACTAAGTTGTCTCCCACCACCAAAAGTCTATGTTCATCGCCCTCTATAAACTTCTCAACCAAAACTCCACTGCCTTCATTTTTGGCTACATTAAATGCTGCAGAAATTTCTTCTTTTGTGTGTAAATTGGTAAACACACCCCTTCCGTGATTTCCATCTTGAGGCTTCACCACTACTGGTAATCCAATATCTTGAGCAACTTCCCAAGCATGTTCTTCATCTTTCACCAACTCGCCATAGGGAATAGGAACTCCTACAGAGGAAAGTAGCGATTTTGTTAAATCTTTATCTCTAGATATGGTTTCAGCAATTGCGCTAGTTTGATTAGTCTCAGCTGTCCAAATACGTTTTTGATAAGAACCATAGCCCAATTGAACTAGATTACCTGTTGACAGACGAATCGATGGAATTTTCTTTTCTTTCGCAGCATTAACAATGCAACTTGTGCTTGGACCAAGACATAGGTCATCTATCATCTCTTTTAAATGCTCAACATTAGCTTGAACATCATATTCACGGTCTTGAATTAATGCTAGCAACAAATCTCTTGCATAGAAAATTGCTTGTTTTGTTACCTCTTGATGAGGTGTGGCAACTATCAATTTGTAAATGCCACTTGTAGTACTTTCTCTAGCTCTACCAAAACCTCCAGCAAATCCAGCCAAACCTTGGAGCTCGAGGGTTAAATGCTCCATAATATGAACAGGCCAAGTGCCCTCTTCTACACGTTTGAGAAACCCACCGCGCTCTTCATAGCTGCAGCGATGCTCAATTAAAGAAGGAAGTTTGTTCACTAAACGATCATAAAAGCCCGGGATTTTGTCAGAGGGATACTCTTCAAGTTCCCCAATATCGACTAAGGCCTCTAAGACCTCAACCCAACACCACATATTAGGTCCTCGGATATACTTTATATCAAGGATTTGAATCGTCTTATCAAGAAGTTGTGGCATCTATTTCTAGTTCTTTGCAAGTTATATATTGAAACTAAAAAATCATCAAATTTGCTCTAAATTCTAACTTATAAATGATATAACTCAAGATTCCCCAAAAAGTTGACAAATTACTGAAAAATCTAATTTCTTCTGAACAATTATCAGCTTACTTTCTTCTAGACTATACTTTTCAAATGGATAATCATCAAACGGTCAATTCAAGAATCACAACGCTCCACCCACGCTGGGTCAATAAAGTAGATTCAACAAAGCAATCCATTCTTTCCTGGGTTGAAATTGACCTGAACCAAATACTTCACTTTGAAAAATTTCTACTAACCTTATGGACGGATCCTAAGCATAAAAATGTGTTTTACATCTCCCAAACAAATGAAAATGGATCTGTACAAAACTGGGAAATTCAACACAACTATTCTTTAAAGCTCTATGATCATGCCGGTGTTGGTCATTTGTCTCTATATTCAGATAAAGGCTTGGTTCATACTTGGCATTTCACCTTAGCAATTAACTCCTTAATTTCACAATTTAAGGATCAATTTGATCAAAGATTTGAGTTTGTTCAACAAAACCCATTAGTTCCATCTATAGAGAATTCTGGCATTTGTCCAAGCTGTCATAGCCCGATGCTAGGTGAAAACAATACCTGTTTGGTTTGTGATCCTGAAACAGAAATTCCGCCGTCAACTTTAACCTTATTTAAATTATGGCGCTTCGCAAAACCTTATAAAAAAGACCTCATTCTTGGTTTTTTTCTGACCTTACTATCAACTGCCGCAACCCTTGTTCCACCCTACATCAGCATGCCTTTGATGGACGATGTATTAATCCCTTTTCAAACCACTCACGTTATCGATTATGAACTAGCCGCAATGTACCTCGGAGGACTATTATTTGCTGCACTTTTAGCTTGGGGTTTGGGGTGGTGGAAAACTTACATCCTCGCTCTTGTAAGTGAACGAATTGGGATGGAGTTGCGCACTAAGACTTTTGAACATTTAATTCAACTATCCCTTGAATACTTTGGCGCTAAACGAACCGGTGATTTAATGGCTCGAATTGGCAACGAAACCGACCGTATATGTATCTTCCTGTCTTTACATTTACTAGATTTTTTAACAGATATGATCATGCTGTTTATGACAGCAACTATTTTAGTCAGTATTGACCCCCTTCTTGCTTTAGTAACATTATTACCATTACCCTTCATAGCTTGGATGATTCATTATGTGCGTGATAAATTACGCTATGGGTTTGAAAAAGTAGATAGGAATTGGTCCGAAGTAAATAACGTTCTCTCTGACACAATCCCAGGTATTCGAGTGGTGAAAGCTTTTGCTCAAGAGGATCGTGAGAATAAACGCTTTATTGCCGCTAATCAGCGAAATTTGGAAGTGAATGATAGGGTAAATCGAATCTGGTCCTCATTCGCTCCAACAGTTACCCTCTTAACAGAAATAGGTCTTTTAGTCGTATGGGGATTTGGTATCTACCAAGTCTCAAAAGATCACATTACAGTAGGTGTATTAACAGCTTTTCTTGCCTATATTTCTAGGTTTTATGGAAGAATGGACTCTATGAGTCGAATCGTATCTCACACCCAAAAAGCTGCAGCAGGAGCAAAACGTGTATTCGATATTCTTGACCATGAATCCAGTGTTCCAGATACTAAAAACCCCCAAGCTCTCCCAAACAATATTCGTGGGCAAATTGATCTTAACAATGTAAGCTTTAGGTATGGTAACCGTGCTGTGACAAAAAACATTAATTTACAAATTCAGCCTGGAGAAATGATTGGCTTAGTAGGGCACAGTGGAAGTGGCAAAAGCACATTGGTCAACCTCATTTGCCGTTTTTATGATGTCAGTGAAGGAAGCGTCAAAATTGATGGTATTGATGTAAGAAATATCGACACTACTGAATTGCGTAAATTATTTGGCATGGTACTCCAAGAGCCATTCTTATTTTTTGGCACTATTGCAGAAAATATTGCTTATGGAAAACCACAAGCAACACGCGAAGAAATCGTACAAGCCGCAAAGGCTGCAAATGCCCATGATTTCATTCTAAGACTACCCCTTGGATATGATTCCTTGGTGGGTGAAAGAGGACAATCTTTGTCAGGTGGAGAACGTCAGAGAATCTCTATTGCTAGAGCACTGTTAATTGATCCAAAAATATTAATCCTGGATGAAGCAACCTCTTCAGTTGATACAACTACTGAAAAAGAAATCCAAAAAGCATTAGACAATTTAGTGAAGGGAAGAACAACTTTAGCAATCGCTCATCGTCTCTCTACCCTCAGGAAAGCAGACCGATTAATTGTTCTTGATAAAGGTGAGATCATCGAGGTTGGTAATCACGATGATTTAATGGCCGCTCAAGGAACCTACTATCAACTGTATCAAGCGCAAGCAAGACATGCTGCCGAAATTGCTGAATCAGTTTGAGGAATAAAACATGATTAATTTCTCACTTGAAAAAGATGTTTTTGGAAATATTAGATTAACCCTTGAATCAGGCCAAATGTTTGATCAAGTAAAAATAATCCGCGCTTTTCCTATTTCAAATCCTGAAAATGGATTTTCAATTGTTGATCAAGATGGTCACGAATTAGTTTGGTTTGACTCACTATCTGATTTGAATGATCACAATCAGAACATTATCAAATCCTCTCTAGAGCAAATTGAATTTATTCCAGTTATTTCTGCTATTACTGGATTAAATACTTATGCACTTCCTAGCATCTGGGATATTCAAACCGATCGAGGAAAAACAAGGCTCAAATTAAAATCTGAACAAGATATTCGTCGAGTTTCAGCTGAAGCCTTATTAATTACAGATGCAAATGGCATTCAATATTTAATAAAAAATCGAAAAACTCTAGATAAGTTTAGTAAGAAAGTTTTAGACCGATTTATGTGATTCTAAGATTTGCCTAACGATTTCTGCAGCTGCTATAAACCCAAAAGTAGCAGTAACCATAACGCTAGAACCATATCCTGCACAAGATAATCCACCCTGCGAAGTTCCTTGACGAGGTTCTGACGAGTAGACCACTCTTAAATGCATTTTCTTCTTTAAATCTTTTTCAAAAGAATGCTGTTTTCTCAAAGAGGCTCTAATTTTCGAAAGTATAGGATCGTGTGTAGCCTTACTCAAATCTGTAACCGTTACTACACTTGGGTCTAACTTTCCACCTGCTCCACCACTCATCACAATGGGTACATTATTATTTTTACACCATGCTGCAAGCTCAATTTTGGTAGGAACATCATCCATTGCATCTAATATAAAAACTTCTTTGGAAAGATATTGATTGAAGTTTTCTGGCTTTAAAAAGTCATCCACACAATTGATAATAATTTCGGGATTAATGGAAGTTAGACGCTTTGCCATAACTTCAATTTTTGACTTGCCATACTCCCCTTCAACAGCATGAATCTGACGATTTGTATTACTAATTGATATTTGATCAAAATCAATTAAAGTCATTTGACCCACAGCATTTCTTGCCAATGCCTCAGCAGCCCATGAACCTACCCCACCCAAACCAATGACTACAACGTGTGAACTTTGAAGTCTAAGGTAAGCCTGGTCCCCATACAACCTAGCTACTCCACCTAGCCTTCGCTCAGCGATTATTTCATTCATTTGGATTTCAGTGTTCATGTGTATATTATGAATCATTCATAATTTGGATATACTTTAAATATGCAAAATTTAGCTGATCTAAGAAAAACCTATGCAAAGGGAAGCCTTGCAGAGTCCGACGTTAATACTGACCCTATCAAGCAGTTTGAAATCTGGTTCGAACAAGCGTCCCAAGCTCAATGCCCTGAACCCCATGCAATGACACTTGCTACAGTTGATGAAAAGGGGTTTCCAAGTGCTCGTATAGTTCTTCTCAAAGGTGTTATTGACCACCAATTCGTCTTTTACACCAACTATCAGAGTCAGAAAGGACAATCGATAGCATCAAATTCAAGAGTCGCTTTATTGTTTTTTTGGCATGAGTTAGAGCGTCAAGTGCGTATTGAAGGTGAATGTAGTTTTTTAAATCCTGAGCTAAGCGATGCTTATTATCAATCACGCCCCATAGAGTCTCGCATTGGTGCTTGGGCTTCACCACAAAGCAAAATTGTTCCTCATCGCAATTTTTTAGAGGAAGAAGAAACAAAATACCATCAGCAATTCGGTAAGCAACCACCAAGACCTCCTCACTGGGGTGGTTACAAAGTCAACCCGACTAGAATTGAGTTTTGGCAAGGTCGCCCGTCAAGGCTTCACGATCGCATCAACTTCACCCTTGAAAATGATTCTTGGGTGATTCACAGACTAGCCCCTTAAGATTATTTTTTCTTGAGTTGCGCAAAAGTTTTCCGAAACTTTTCAAGCTTAGGGGCTATTACACCCATGCAATATCCCTGAAAAGGATGCGTTGCAAAGTAATTTTGATGATAATCTTCAGCTGGATAAAAAGTGGGGGCAAGCATAATCTCAGTAACGATAGGTGCTTTATAAACTTGTTGCTCTTTTAGTTCCTGAATAACATCTAAAGCTGTATTAATTTGAAGTTCATCTTCACAATAGATAACTGATCGATATTGCGTTCCGACATCATGCCCTTGTCGATTCAAAGTAGTAGGATCATGAATCACAAAAAAAACTTCTAGAATTTGACGTAGGGAAATGAGTGAAGGATCAAATTGAATCTGAACTACTTCAGCATGACCAGTTACACCCTCACAAACTGATTCATAGTCGGGAAATTCAACAAATCCACCTGCATAACCAGAAACAACTTGTTCAACACCATTTAACTCCTGATAAACGGCCTCTAAACACCAAAAACACCCACCACCAAGGGTTATCAACTGATTTTGCATTCAATTTCCTTTTTCATCGTTAAAATATATTTATGAACCCTTTATTTTTTGATTTAGAGCAACATAAACAAGCCTTCATTTTAGATCCGAATCCAAGTGTTGAAGTTCGTAAAGAACGAATTCAGCGCTTAGTGACTATGCTAAATGAAAACGAAGAAAATTTGTGCAAAGTCATTGAAGCCGATTTTGGATATAGGCACCCTATAGAAACGCAAATTGCTGAAATTTCTGCAATTCGACTTGAAGCTTCTTTTGCTTTAAAGAATATCCAACAATGGGTAAAGCCTGTAAAAATTAAAACGCCTTATTATTTAAAACCAACAAAAAGTTACTTACTACCTGAACCCAAAGGTGTTGTTGGCATTATGAGTCCATGGAATTACCCTTTAAATTTATCGTTAATTCCAATTATTTCTGCTTTTGCTGCGGGAAATAGTGTTTGGCTAAAGCCCTCTGAAAGATCTCCTAGAACATCGGGATATTTAGCAACACTCATATCCCAATACTTTAGCCCCACTGAGATTAACGTTATTCAAGGCGGTCCAACAATCTCAGAATATTTTGCAGGCCTACCTTTTAATCATTTATTGTTTACTGGAAGTACCGCAGTAGGTCAACTAGTGACTAAAGCTGCAGCCGAACAACTTACCCCCCTTACTTTGGAACTTGGCGGTAAATCTCCCGTAATTATTGATAGCTCAGCATCTATTAAGGACTGCGCAGAAAGAATCCTTTATGGAAAACTTTTTAATGCTGGTCAAACATGTATTGCCCCAGACTATATTCTTGTACCGCATGATTTAAGGAATGATTTAATCAATGCTTTAAAAACCGCATATCAGAAAATGTATGCAAACCAAACAAACTTGACTCATCCAATCGATGAACAACAAAAAGCACGATGGGACTTTTTAGTACAAGATGCCATCGACAAAGGTGCTCAAATTATTTCTTTGTCAGAAACTGAAGATGCATCAACAGCTCAAGTCTTGCCTGCAATTGCTATTGAACCAACCAGCTCCATGAAAATCATGACTGAGGAAATTTTTGGACCATTGCTTCCAATCATTGGATATGGTCAATTAGAAGAAGTGATTGAATTTATTAACTCAAAACCTAATCCATTAGCGATGTACTGGTTTGGTAAACAATCTCCAAAACTTCAAACACTATTGAGTAAAACGCGTGCAGGTGGAGTAACAATCAACGACACCTTATTACATTTCTCAAATCACTACTTACCATTTGGGGGCATCGGTTCTAGTGGTATGGGCAGTTATCATGGAAAACATGGGTTTGATACTTTCACGCATTTCAAACCTATTTTGTCTAGTATGGGGCGCTTTGGATTAAGTAGTATTGCTGGAACAAAATTAGCTCACCCACCATATGGCAACAATATCAAGCGCTTACTAAAAATATTAGGAAAATGACTTTATTTCATTAAATAACAAATTATTAGGGACAACCCTGATAAATCATGTTATAGTCCGTCCTGTAGTAATTTCATCGTCCCCAGCACTGCTGACACAAATTACCTTTTAGGTATGTCTGTAAGTCTTTAAGACGTAGACGAATCAAGTCCTTAGGGATACTTCCAAAGTTTTAGGGAAGCGCCTACTCCTCATGTTGATGGTCGATGCCTTTTGACGACCCGTACCTTTTTAAGGGTACAACAACCTTTGGAGATCCCCATCAGGGGAAATGATATGCCTATTACTTTTAAAGAATTAAACCTACACCCATCACTTCTTGAAGCAACAAATGCTTTGGGATTTGAACATGCAACCCCAGTTCAAGAAAAAGTTATTCCCGCCGCAATTGAGGGTGGAGACTTAATGGTAAGTAGCCAAACTGGAAGCGGAAAAACAGCTGCCTTTTTACTACCTTTGATTCATCAAATTCTCACAGACAATCCTAATGGAAAACCTGTACCAGGTAGAGCAGAACCACAAATATTAGTACTTTGCCCTACACGTGAACTCGCTCAACAAGTAGCAGCGGATGCAATTGAACTCGTGAAATTTACACGCGGAATTCGTATTGCAACAATCATGGGTGGAATGCCTTATGGTAAACAAATAGCTTCACTCAAAGGTGCTCAGTTAGTTGTAGCTACACCTGGAAGATTGATTGATTTAAATGATAGCCGTGCAATTAGACTTGATAAAGTTAATCATTTAGTTGTGGATGAAGCAGATAGAATGCTTGATCTTGGCTTTGCAGAAGATCTTGAAAATATTCATCAACGTTGTGAAAACTTAGAACAAACGATGATGTTCTCAGCAACATTTGCACCTCGTATCATGGAGTTGGCAAATGAACTCGTTAATGAACCAACAAGAATCGAACTCGCTCACGCAGGTGATGTTCACACTAACATCACCCAAACCATGCATTGGGCAGATAGCGTTTCACATAAACACAAAATCTTAAGACATTGGTTATCTGATCCTTCACTCGATCAAGCAGTTGTATTTGCAAGTACCCAAATTGAAAGTGAAGATATTGCTGATAACTTAAGAGCAGATGGTTTCGCTGCAAGCGCCCTTCACGGAGCAATGCCACAAGCTGTTCGTAATCGTCGTCTAGATTCACTTCGTAAAGGCGTGACAAAAATTTTAGTGGCTACTGATGTTGCAGCTAGAGGTATCGATGTTCCAACAATCAGTCACGTAATTAACTTTGGTTTACCAATGAAGCCAGAAGACTATACCCATCGTATTGGTAGAACTGGACGTGCTGGACGCTCTGGTATCGCAATTACCATTGCACTTCACAGTGAACGTGTAAAAATTCGTGGTATTGAAAGATTTACTCAAAACAATCTGACCCCTTCTATTATTCCTGGTTTAGAGCCACAGAAAAAACCTGAATCAGGTGGTGGCGGAAGACCTGGTGGAAGATCAGGTGGTGGCCGATCAGATCGTAGAGACGGTGGTAGAAATCGTGGCCCTAATCGCTCTAACTCTGGAGGACAAGGCTTCTCTAATAGAGAAAGAGAACCGCAAACTACAAGTTTTGCTGCTCCAAAGCCACGCCCAGTGAGTGACTCATCAAGTCCAATGGCGTTTGAACCTAAAGAAAATAAATACGGAAAAGGTCAACGCAGTGAGGCTAAAAGATTAAGTCCAAAAACTGAAAGTTTTTCAAAAAGCCCAGCAAAACCTTTTGGTGAATTTCCTGCAAAACCAAAAGTAAAATCTCAAACATCTGAACAAAGATTCACAAAACCTAAAGAAGGTTTTGGTGGAAGAGATAAGCCAACTAAATCTTTTAGCAAGTCAGGCTTTAAAGGTCGCTAAACAATCGGGTGTGATTTCAACATTAAGCGCAATACTTCTTTTTGAAGTGTTGCGCTTTTTTCATGATCCTCTAGAACTTCGTGAACACCCATCATGCCAAACTGTGCCTTTAACATCATTTCCTGATTTGCCCTTGGAGAGTCAATTACTTTTTGGTAACTAGAAATTGCCTTACCCCATAACTTACTTTGTTGGCAAAGTTGGCCTAATGCCAAATGCAAGGCAGGATGAGCTGGCTCTTTTTGTAACCAAGACTCAACTTTTTGAATTAAATTCAAAGCAAGAACATCTGAACTCGTGGAAGCTGAACATAAGGGATAAATACTCAGTAACTCCTCATTTGCACCATTATCTAAAGTATGATCCAAAATCTTTTTTGCAAAAAGAAAGTCTCCCACGGCTATAAATCCCTGAGCAAATAATCTTAACCAATGTGAATTTGTTTTGAACTCTGCATCAAACTCATCCCATAATTTATGTAATTCTGACTGAGTAATTCGGCCACTTTTAATCCATTGAGTTAATGCTTCCTGAATTCTTGCTTTACCCAAAGGAATTGGTAAATAATTTTTCTTGAGTAAGCTATTTGCAATTCGAAGAACTTCAGGCCATTGTTGCAATATTTGATGAGAACGCATTGCCAAGGCCTGAACTAAGAACTGCCGCGCACCACTCTTTTGGATATGACTAAGGCTCTCTAAAGCTTCTTGAGCTTGCCGCTGATCAATTAACATCTGTGCTTCTAAAATATATTTTGAAGATTTATATTGGTCCTCACTAATCTTTTCAAGCCACTCATCCCGCTCAGCATATTGTTTTAACTGATGACTGGCTTGTGCAGCCAACATGTAGCTAACTTGTTCAGTACCATGAAATTGCATGGACGCTTGTGAGAACTTCAATGACTTTGCATATCGCCCTGCAAACAAATGTTCTACAGAATGTTGTAAATCATGGAATGCTCTTAATTCAATATGCTTTTTCCTGTAATTTTTTGCACGCTCAGGAAGCTCAATTAAAAAAGAGACAAATTTAAAACAATTAAAAATTAAATAAAATCCAACAAATCCTAAAATCAAGAATAGATTCATGGATAAATCAATTCGATAGGTCTGCCAATACAGGGTTACATGACCATGATTGTTAGCAAAAAGCCACGATATGATTACGGCACAAATTGCTATGAAGGCGGACCAAGTAATTAAACGCATTATTTTCTATCACCAGTACTATTCTGATTTGGAAGAGATTTTTTTTCTAAATCACGAATATTATTGAGAATAATGTCAATCTCTTGCATCGCTTGAAGAGTGTTGGAGTCGTTTGGCAAAAAATTCTTTTCGATGGAAGCTTTTATTTGCTGAACCTCATTTTTGCAAGGCACTAACAATCCATTTAAAAGTAAAGTTCTTGCAGTTAAGCCTCTAACAACCATTTCTTGTTTTAATAATTGTTGACTGTAGTCAGTCATCGCTAATTGATCAAGGTTGGAATCTAGTACTTGAACTTTAATCAATTGATTAAAGTAATCTTTAAGCGGACTTATCAAATAATGGCCAACTTTACTCCACCATCTTATTTCTGCATTTGCACCAGAGGCTGACTTTTTTTCAACATTCGTTGTTTTCTGATCTAAAGAAAGCTCAGATTGATTATTAACATTTATCCTGGTTTTTAAAGATTCCAAATGAAGAATCAGGCTATTTAATTTTTCAAAAGTCTCTAAAGACGATTTAATATCAATAGGTGATGGGCTTACGCTTTCTGCTTGAATATCTAAAGCATGACCTAAAATTTGATTGAAGTTTATTAATTGTTGTGTATTTACCTGCGATGCTTCTTGGATTTTTTTAATATCTTGGTTCAATGTGTTAATTCGAATACCACCCCAAATCAATACAAAAATAATCACAGCTGCAACACTTGCTTGAATCCCAATACTAAATGGACTTTTAGAAATTTTTGTTAATTCATTTTGCTCAGTCATGGGAAACTTTTTCCATATTTTTTAATATCATGAGTTACATCATAATGCTGTTTTAATAATATGAAGAAGCTCTTTCATCAGGTTTTCATCACCCGGTTCTATCAATTTAGTTTCAGTAAATCCAAGCTTTAAAACATTCTCTAAAATTCTTGGATGAGAGACAATCGCCAATTGTTTTTTTAAGAAAAAAGGATTGATGTCTAACTTTTGTAAACATTGGATTAAAAATTCAGCGGCTTGAGATGAATTAAAAACCCAAATAGAACTTTCATTCGCATCAACCTCTTGCCACGCAGGATCATCTAAAGATAGACAATCCCGACGATATACTGAAAACTCTTGGATTTTAGCTCCACAATCAGCAAATTTTTCAGCTAAAAAGTTTCTTCCACCGTCCCCATGAATCATCACCACCTTCACATCATTCCATTTAGGCTGCGCTTTTGTTAAAGCATCCCAAAGCCCCTCTGAATCCCAAGATCCTGATTCAAGAGGTTTTACAATTTGTTGAAATGCCAACCCTGATTGCAAAATACTGGATTCAGTACCCCCTCCAACAACTGCAATTTTTAAATGGCTAGGACATACCAATTCGTGCTTTTTTAAAAGTTGATGGGTCATCATGAAAGCATTCGGGCTTACAAAACTAACCCAATCTGTTTGAATTAAAGCCTGATGAATCGCAATAGCCTCAAATTGTTCGCCATGAGGAACTATCTCTATTAAAGGAAGTGATACTACCGGAAAGCCCACTCCATTTACTGCAAAATAATCAATTAACTGCTTTTGTAGCTTAATATTTTGTGGTCTTGGTCTTGTAACAAATATTTTTGTATAAGATTCTTGTTTCAATTTATTTACCAAGCGATGCAATTAAATTTTCAGCTCCTTGTTGAATCAGAATATCTGCAACAACATTACCCAAGTCAATCGATTGTTGATAATCTTTAACAACTGCGCTAGCGGAAGCATCTACAATCTTGGTACCGTCTAAATTCGCCACCAGTGCATTCAAATGCAATGTTGTTTGATAACTATCCCAGGTAGCATGTGCTGCAATCGGAATCTCACATGAACCACCTAATCTTCTAGAAACCTGACGTTCCGCACTAACTTGATAGGTTGCTAAAACATCTCGTAGAGGAGCTAACCACTGAGCCAACTTGGTATTCGTTGACAAAATTTCTATACCTAAGGCTCCTTGGCCAGCTGCAGGTAAAGAATCCTCTACAGAAATTTTTGACTTAATCCTGTCACTTAGCTCAAGACGAGTTAATCCAGCAGAAGCCAATATCATGGCATCAAAATCCCCACGATCCAACTTAGCTAACCTTGTATCAAGATTACCCCTAAGTGGCACAACCTCAATGTGAGGATACTTTTTCTTAACTTGTGACTCTCGTCTTAGACTAGAAGTTCCCAATTTTGATCCCTGTGGCATTTGCGCAAGAGAATCATAGCGATTGGAGACAAATGCGTCTGAAGGATCTTCTCTCTCTAAAATGGCCGTAAGATCAAATCCTTCAGGCATTTCCATAGGAACATCTTTTAAGGAATGAACCGCCAAGTCAGCTTTACCCTCTAATAGAGCAGTTTCTAGTTCTTTAATAAAAAGACCTTTACCCCCTATTTTGGATAAACTTTTATCTAATATTTGATCACCTTTTGTGGTCATTCCGAGGATGGAAATATCACAATGTGGATATAATCCTTGTAACAGCGCTTGAACGTGTTTTGCTTGCCACATTGCAAGCCTACTTTCACGAGAAGCAATGACTAACCTATCTGGGGGCGTTAAACTTATATTCATGTCATCATCCAATAATTCTCTTAATAATAAATCACAAGCGTGGTCTGCTCGCTTTTCTGAACCAGTTTCAGAGCTCGTCCAAAGATATACAGCCTCCATCGGTTTCGACTACCGTATGGCATTTGTAGACATCCAAGGCTCTCTAGCTCATGCACAAATGCTCAGCGAGCAAAAAATCATTAGTACTGAAGACTTTAAACAGATTTCTTCAGGCTTACAACAAATTCTTGAGGAAATTCAACAAAATCATTTTACTTGGCAATTAGCTCTCGAAGATGTTCATCTTAATATAGAAGCACGACTCACCCAACTTATTGGAGATGCAGGAAAGCGTTTACATACCGCAAGATCTAGAAATGACCAAGTTGCGACCGATATTCGCTTGTGGCTAAGAGATTGCATAGACCAAGCAATACTAGAGCTACAACATCTTCGCTTAGGTTTCTGTGAGCTAGCTAAGAAAAATGCTCACATCATCATGCCTGGCTTTACACATCTGCAAGTTGCTCAACCGATTACGGTGGGTCACCACCTCATGGCATATGTAGAAATGCTTGGAAGAGATGTAACAAGGCTTAAGGATTGTAGAAAAAGGATGAACTACCTACCGCTTGGTTCTGCAGCGCTAGCTGGAACAAGCTATCCTATAAATCGTTTAAGAGTTGCAGAACTCCTTCAATTTGATGGAGTTTGCGAGAACTCTTTAGACGCTGTGTCTGATAGAGATTTTGCAATCGAATTTTGTGCTTGCGCCAGCCTAGTGATGACACATATTTCACGCTTCTCTGAAGAGCTAGTCATCTGGATGAGCCCACAGTTTGGATTTATTCAATTACCAGATCGCTTTTGCACAGGCAGTTCAATCATGCCTCAAAAGAAGAATCCAGATGTTCCAGAACTTGCTAGAGGCAAAACAGGGCGTGTTAATGGCAATTTAGTCAGCTTACTAACCTTGATGAAGGGGCAAGCGCTGGCCTATAACAAAGATAACCAAGAGGATAAAGAGCCTTTATTTGATTCTGCAGATACCCTGATAGATACCCTACGTATTTTTGCAGATATGGTTCCACATATTACGTTTAATGAACAAGCAATGCGACTTGCTGTCCAAAAAGGCTTTGCTACTGCAACAGATTTGGCTGATTATTTAGTCAAAAAAGGTATGCCTTTTAGAGACGCTCATGAGGCTGTGGCCAACGCCGTTAAAGTCTGCGTAAATAAGAATATTGATTTATCTGAACTCAGTCTTGAAGAATTAATGGCTGCATGCCATGTGACTGATTCCAGCATGATGAACAACGATGTTTTCAAAGTTCTAACACTGGAAGGTTCTATCGAGGGCCGCAATCACATTGGAGGAACTGCACCAGTTCGAGTTCTAGAAGCCATCGAAAAGGTGCAATTAAGTATTAAGAACGAATCTTAAATTAATCGTTTTTTACGCAGTCCACAAAGTAAGCTTTTCTTCCCAGGTGCTCCTCTTTAACGAGTCCGTGAATATCGGTCTCAAAGCCTGGGAATTTCTCATTAAAATCCCTTGCGAATTTCAGATACTCCACAATCCTCTTATTAAAACGCTCACCTGGTATCAATAAAGGAATTCCAGGTGGATACGGAGTAACTAACATTGCTGTTATTCGATTCTCAAGTTCATCAATGCTTACTCGCTCAATATCACGATGAGCCATCTTGGCAAATGCTTCTGAAGGTGGCATCGCAGGAATCATGTCTGACAAATACATCTCAGTAGTCATCTTCGCTACATCATGTTCTCTGTAGAAAGCATGAATCATATTAGCAATATCTTTTAAGCCCATTCTTTCGTACTGTGGGTACTTTGTAGCAAATTCCGGTAAAACACGCCAAATTGGCATATTTTTATCGTAATGGTCCTTAAATTGCTGCAACTCCGCAACTAAAGTATTCCATCGACCTTTAGTTATACCAATGGTAAACATAATAAAGAAAGAGTAAAGTCCAGTTTTTTCAACAATAACTCCATGCTCTGCCAAGTATTTAGTAACAATACTTGCTGGTATTCCCTCGTGACCAAAGTTTCCTTGAATATCTATCCCAGGAGTAACAATAGTTGCTTTGATAGGATCCAACATGTTGAATCCTTCAGCTAATTTGCCAAAGTTGTGCCATGTATCGTTAGCATGGAGAATCCAGTCGTTCTGAACTCCAACACCATTATCGGCTAAATGATCCGGTCCCCAAACTTTAAACCACCAATCATGACCATATTCTTCATCTACCTTGAGCATCGCCCTCCTAAAGTCTAATGCCTCGGCAATTGACTCTTCTACAAGTGCAGTTCCGCCAGGTGGCTCCATCATTGCAGCAGCAACATCACAAGAAGCAATAATGGCATATTGTGGGCTAGTAGAGGTGTGCATTAAATATGATTCATTAAAACAAGTTGGATCTAATTTTCTTTCCTCAGAGTCCTGAACCAAAATCTGCGAGGCTTGAGATATTCCTGCCAATAACTTATGTGTTGATTGTGTAGCAAATACCAGACTCTTTTTCGGTCTTGCACGATCTTTACCAACTGCATGCATGTTTTTGTAAAAATCATGGAAAGTTGCATGTGGCAACCAAGCTTCATCAAAATGCAGTGAATCCACCTTACCATCCAACATTTCTTTAATCATCTCAACGTTATAAATGACACCGTCATAGGTGCTTTGCGTAATCGTTAGAACACGCGGCATAACATCTTTATTTTTAATAAAAGGATTATTGTTAATTTTTTTCTGAATATTGGACCATTCAAACTCCTCTTTAGGAATTGGCCCAATGATGCCAAAATTATTTCTTGTTGGCATTAAAAACACTGGAATTGCGCCCATCATCATAATGGAATGCAAAACAGATTTATGGCAGTTTCTGTCAACAATTACAACGTCCCCAGGTGCAACAGTAGAGTGCCAAACAATCTTATTTGAGGTAGAAGTACCATTGGTTACAAAGTACAGGTGATCCACTCCAAAAATACGTGCCGCATTCCTCTCACTCGCTGCTACAGGCCCTGTATGATCCAGGAGTTGTCCTAGCTCTTCAACCGCATTACATACGTCGGCTCTAAGCATGTTCTCACCAAAGAATTGGTGAAATATTTGTCCAACAGGACTTTTTAGAAATGCCACACCCCCAGAGTGTCCAGGGCAGTGCCATGAGTAGGATCCCTCAGAAGCATAGTGAATCAAAGATTTAAAAAATGGAGGTGCTAAGGAATCCAAATAGACCTTTGCTTCACGAATAATATGGCGTGCCACAAACTCAGGAGTATCTTCATTCATATGAATGAAGCCATGTAACTCACGCAAAATATCATTAGGAATGTGTCTTGAGGTTTTAGTTTCCCCATAAAGGAAAATTGGAATATCCTCATTACGCTTACGAACCGCTTTTACAAATAATCTAATTTGTTCGATGATTTTAGTCATACCCTCTGGATCAGGGTCTATAAACTCTTCATCATCAATGGATAGAATAAAACATGATGCGCGCGCTGATTGCTGCGCAAAAGAAGTCAAATCTCCATAACTGGTTAACCCCAATACCTCCATCCCCTCATTCTCAATCGATTCTGCAAGGTCTCGAATTCCTGAGCCTGAGATATTCTCTGAACGAAAGTCTTCGTCAATTACAACGACTGGAAATTTAAGTTTCATGGATTTCCTTTTTATAAGGGTTATTAAGTTGAACTTATTATCAACTTAAATTCTTACAATTATAAAAAAATTAAGGCTCGAGATACTTATTCCAAATTATGGGCCAGGCCTTGGCAATTTATTGCTTTAGTGCATTTCCAAAACTCAGTTACTGGGGATGAGTATTTTTTGATTCTTAATTTTTTAGATTTCAAAACACTTGATGAGTTTATGTTTTTGGTAAAGTAACACCAACTTGACCTTGGTATTTACCATTGCGATCCTTGTAAGAAGTCTCACAAACCTCATCGCTCTCAAAAAATAATACTTGAGCACAACCCTCTCCAGCATATATTTTAGCGGGTAATGGCGTCGTATTGGAAAATTCTAAGGTCACATAACCTTCCCATTCAGGCTCAAATGGAGTTACGTTAACGATAATACCGCACCTAGCATAAGTACTTTTTCCAACACAAACAGTTAAAACATTTCTTGGAATCCTGAAATATTCCACTGTCCTTGCTAATGCAAAAGAATTAGGAGGAATAATACAAACATCACCATGAAAATCTACAAATGATTTCTCATCAAAATTTTTGGGGTCAACAATCGTGCTATTGATATTGGTAAAAATTTTAAATTCTGGTGCACAACGGATATCATACCCATAACTAGAAGTGCCATAACTTACAATTTTTTGACCACTCTCATTGGTTCTAATTTGACCTGGCTCAAAAGGCTCAATCATGCCATGTTCAGCCGCCATTTTTCTAATCCATCGATCTGATTTAATCGCCATAACAATATTTTTTCACTGATAAATTGATAACGGTTTCTATGATACTAGGTTATACCTGCGGGTCGGAAACAAATTGAATTCGATTTGCACCTTCATATACTAAAAAATGCTCGCCAGAACACCTTGCCATCATTGTCATTTTAATTTGCTTCGCAAGTCCAAGACCCATTTGCGTGACACCTGATCGTGTCATTAAAAAAGGGATTCCCATCTGTCCACCTTTAATAACCATCTCTGAAGTTAATCTACCCGTGGTGTAAAAAATCAGACCTTCCCCAGAAATGCCATCTAGCCACATTAATCCTGAAATCGCGTCAACCGCATTATGCCTTCCAACATCTTCAACGAAATAAACTAATTCAGGGGAGTTTGTATTGTTCCTAAATACCGCACAAGCATGCACTGAACCTGCTTTTTTATAAATAGAAGGATGAATACGAATCTGTTCAATCACCTTTACGATATTTGTTTGTTTTAGTTGGATATTGTCTGGTAAACGAAGAGCCTCAATTTCTTCCATGAAATTGCCAAACATTGTTCCCTGACCACATCCTGAGGTCACTGTTTTCTTTTCTATCCTATTGCGAACTGCATCAATGGGTAATTTTGTTTTAACCGCAACTGAATCAGTTTCCCAGTCAACTTGAATGCTTTCAATATCAGTAATATCTCTAACTAAACGCTGATTTCTAAGATACCCTAAAGTTAAAGCCTCTGGAGCACCGCCAAGAGTCATTAGCGTAACAATTTCCTGCTTATCAATATAAATAGTTAAAGGTCGCTCACCAGGTATTTCAATACTCTGCTTACGACCCTTTTCATCTAAGACCTCGATCTGATGCGTAAGTGGCAGTGCATTGTTTGAAAGTTGTGGACGATAGGACATGATGAATTAAGAAAACCCCTTATAGATAGTTATAAGGGGTTGAGGATTTATAAAACCTTACTTTTTAGCTGTTTCAGCTGGTTTTGCTGGTGGAGTTGTGCTGGCTGTAGTAGCTGGCGTGTCCGCTGGAACTGCAGCAACAGGTGGCTTAAATTCTCCAGGATCTACGCAATCTGGAGTTGCAACTACTTTATCTTTTACAGCATATGATTTCGCTACTTTATTTTGCGCCATACAAAGAGCGTAAGCCGCTTTTTTGTCACCATATTCTGTTTTTGCTTTTGCTAATTCAGCTGCCTCTTTTGCTTCAGGAGTTAAATCTGGTAACTTTGCCTGAGATGAAAAAGCAAAACCAATTCCAATTAAAAAAGTTATAGCGTAGATTTTTTTCATGTTGTTGTCCTAACTATTTTTTTTGCCACGTTACTTAAAGCACTGTTTTCTGGTTCGCGAGATGCTGGAATTTTGCCAGCATTAATATCATCTAGCCATATTCCGTGGTGCTGTCTTGCCCAAGACTCATCGCAATAACCAGTCTTCATTCCATCCAGTGCGCCTTCAGTACCAATTGTTCCAATATAGATATGCCCCATTGCGAAAACAATAATTAAAACCGCACTCACTACGTGAATAATATTGGCAATCTGCATCGTTCCACGCCAATAGCTGAGTCCTGGAACAATCATATCTAAAACCCATCCAGAACCAGCAACAATTAAGCCAATAATGGTCATTCCCAACCAGAACCAAATTTTTTCACCAGCATTAAATCTTGCAGCATCAACGTGACCAAAAATTCCTCCACCAGACTTTAACCAAGCCCAATCACCCTTTTGCGGCATATTATCTTTAACCATCAAGACAAAAAATACGATCACACTTAGCGTAAAAATAGGACCAACTAAATTGTGAACATTTTTGAAAATATACAGGATGATGCCGTACACAGAATGTCCAATAATAGGCATTAAAAAGTGCTTACCAAACAGAATAAAAATACCCGTTATTGCTAGAGCAGTGAAACTATATGCCATTGTCCAATGGACTAATCTTTCTAAAGCAGTAAAACGTTCAATTTTTCTTCCAGTTGGAAGCTGATTTAATTTGATTGGTCCTTTAAAGAAATAAATCGTTAAAAGTCCTGCTGCTACCAAGACTAAAACCCAACCACCAAAAACAGTAATAATGCCGTTTCTTAACATGCGCCATTGTTGCCCTGATTTTTGAATCAATACACCAGCTTCCTTTTTAGGAATACTGACGTAATGAGCTTCATCCGAATTAACAGCTCTCCAAAAAGGAGCATTATTACCAGGCTGAGTTTGGGCACGCTCACTCTGTGCTTTTGCATCAGAACCTTTTTCCACATCCATAATATTCGCTGATTCAACTTGTGGAGCAGGTGCTTGTGCATTCGCAAAACTAATGAATGAACAAACAATAAGCACCGTTAAACTTGCGAGTAATTGTCTGAAATGATTCATGGCTAATCCTTATGAGGGTTACTCTACGCGTGAGTATTCATTTTGATTTTGATTACGCGCTTTTAATTGTGCTTCCCAACTCGTTTTATCTCCAGGAGTCCAATTCTTGACGACGTATCCATTTTTTGCACCAGCATATAAAGGCTGATCAACATTTTTACGTGCGCCAAGATTTTGAACTTTTTCAGAACAAGCACCAAGACTTAAAGCCAATAAGATAGCGAATAGTATTTTCATGATTTTGCTCCCGCTGCAACATCTTTCTTCGGCATTCCGTATGCAGTTCCCCAACCAAAAACATCACCACCTGCAGCTTTGCCATTACGTTGACGATGTGTAACACGGTTTCTAAAGATATCTGAAACAACATCACCATCACCAGCCATAAGAGCCTTAGTGGAGCACATTTCCGCACAAGCAGGCAATTTACCTTCTGATAAACGATTGCGGCCATACTTTTCAAATTCTGCTTCTGAACCATGCTCTTCTGGGCCACCAGCACAGAAAGTACATTTATCCATCTTGCCACGCATACCAAAAGTACCTTGACTTGGGAACTGAGGAGCTCCAAATGGGCAAGCATATGAACAGTAACCACAACCAATACAAGTATCTTTATTGTGGAGAACTACCCCCTCGTCTGTCTTGTAAAAGCAATCTACTGGACAAACAGCCATACAAGGTGCATCTGAACAATGCATACAAGCTACAGAAATAGACTTTTCAGCACCAATCTCACCGTCATTAATGGTCACAACGCGGCGACGATTAACACCCCATGGAACCTCATGTTCATTTTTACAAGCTGTTACGCAACTATTACATTCAATGCAGCGCTCTGAATCACATATAAATTTCATTCTTGCCATGATATTTTTCCTTTATTCTCTCTATAACTTAGGCAAATTTTTCAATTTGACAGATGGTGGTCTTTGTTTCTTGCATCATCGTCACACTGTCATACCCATAGGTCGTTGCTGTGTTAACAGCTTCACCACGAACAATCGGCGCAGCTCCCTCAGGATATGAATCAATAATGTCCTTACCTTGCCACCATCCAGAGAAGTGGAACGGTATAAAGGCATGCTCAGCATCGACACGATTTGTAACCATTGCACGGACCTTGATCTTAGCTCCAGTTGGACTCTTGACCCAAACAAAATCATTGTTCTTGATGCCACGGTCGGCAGCTGCCTTAGGGTTAATCTCAACAAAATTTTCTTGTTGTAACTCAGCTAACCACGGATTAGATCTAGTTTCTTCTCCACCCCCCTCATATTCGACCAAACGGCCTGATGTGAGAACAATCGGAAACTTCTCATATAACTTGTCTGCAATGTTTTTATCTTGCAAAGTTTTATAAAGCGTTGGTAAACGCCAAAATGCCTTTTTATCACCATGCGCAGGATACTTAGCAGTCAAATCTGGACGTGTTCCAAACAATGGCTCACGGTGCTTAGGAACTGGGTCTGGGAAGTTCCAAACCACTGCACGTGCCTTGGCATTACCAAAAGGATGGCAGTTATGAACCTTGATAACTACTCTTTGGATACCACCTGACAAGTCAGTCTTCCAGTTTTTGCCCTCAGCAGCTTTTTGTTCTGCCTCAGTTAAATCTGACCACCAACCTAATTTTTTGAGGAGCACATGATCAAATTCAGGATAGCCAGTTTTAATATCAGCATTTTTGGAATATGAACCATCTTCAGCTAACAAGTTAACGCCATCTTTCTCAACACCAAAGTTGGCACGGAAGTTACTACCACCTTCCATCACTGTTTTGCTAGTGTCATACAAATTAGGTGAGCCTGGGTGTTTTAACTCTGCAGTACCCCAACATGGCCATGGCAATCCGAAATAATCGCCAGTAGTGTCATAGCCAGTTTCAGCATCAACGCCACCCTTAGACTTTAATGTCTTAGGATCAAAGAGATGCATGTTTCTCATATGTGCTTTTAAACGATCTGGTGTCTGACCTGTGTAACCGATTGTCCAGCAAGAACGATTAATCTCAGTCAAGATAGATTCAATTTGAGGCTCTTTCCAATCTTTGCCAGCATGCTTAACATCTAACATTTTGAAATTTTTAGAAAGCTCTTTACCAAAACCTAAACGATCTGCAAATGCTTGCATCAATACATGGTCAGGAACAGATTCAAAAAGCGGATTAATCACTTTTTCGCGCCACTGTAAAGATCTGTTAGATGCAGTACATGAACCAGATGTTTCAAATTGTGTTGCAGCTGGTAATAAATAAACTGCTCTATTTTGATTTGGAGTGCTGTCATTGGCTTTCATTGCAGCCATTGCAGCTGTAGCACTTGGATATGGATCAACAACCACTAACAAATCCAAAGCATCCATAGCCTTTTTCATATCAGTGCCACGGGTTTGTGAGTTCGGTGCATGGCCCCAGAAGAATAGTCCACGAACATTATTAGGCTGATCGATCAACTCATTTTTTTCGAGAACCGCATCCACCCAACGTGAAACTGTTGTTCCAGATTTCTCCATCATACCTGGAGCATATTGAGCCTTAATCCACTCGTAATCTACGTTCCAAACTTTGGCAAAATGCTTCCATGAACCGGCAGCCAAGCCATAATAACCTGGCAATGAATCTGGGTTAGGACCAACGTCAGTTGCACCTTGAACGTTATCGTGACCACGGAAAATGTTTGTTCCGCCACCAGATTTTCCGATGTTTCCTAGTGCTAACTGAACTAAGCAAGACATTCTAACTATCGCATTACCAGTGGTGTGCTGTGTTTGCCCCATACACCATACTAAGGTTGAAGGACGATTCATTGCCATAGTATGAGCAACTTGATAAACCTGATCTTCAGGAACTCCACATGCTTCTTCTACAGTTTTTGGATCCCATTTTTCTAAAGCTTCTTTTTTGATTTGGTCCATGCCATAAACACGAGCCTTCAAATAGTCTTTATCTTCCCAACCATTTTTAAATATGTGATACAAAACACCGTATAAAAATGCGATATCAGATCCTGAGCGAATTCTGACATATTGGTCAGATTTAGCCGCAGTTCTTGTGTAACGTGGATCAACCACAATAACTTTGCAACCATTTTCTTTAGCATGCAAAAGATGCAACATTGAAACTGGGTGAGCTTCAGCAGCATTTGACCCAATGTACAAAGCAGCTTTTGCATTTTGCATGTCATTGTAGCTATTAGTCATTGCACCATAACCCCAAGTATTCGCTACGCCAGCAACTGTTGTTGAGTGGCAAATACGAGCCTGGTGGTCTGTGTTGTTTGTGCCAAAAAATGACACAAACTTACGCATTAAATAAGCTTGCTCATTGTTATGCTTAGAAGAACCGATGAAGAATAATGAATCTGGACCACTATCTGCTTTTAACTGCTTCATTTTTGCAGTGATTTCGTCTAAAGCTGTATCCCAAGAAATACGTTTGTACTTTCCATCAACCAACTTCATAGGATATTTCAAACGATGCTCACCATGACCATGTTCTCTGAGAGCAGCACCTTTTGCACAATGCGCTCCAAGATTAATTGGTGAGTCAAATACTGCTTCTTGTCTTGTCCATACACCGTTTTCAACAACGGCATCCACTGCACATCCTACTGAACAATGTGAACAAACTGTTCTTTTAACGACAATACCTTGCTCTGCTCCAGCTCCTGGCTTACTACCCATTGCATCAGCTTTTTTAACAAGCGTTAATTGCGATCCAGCAATTCCAACACCAACACCCAATCCTGAACGCTTGAGGAAGGAACGGCGATCCATCGTAGGAATAATATTTTCAAGGCCTCTGGTTAAATTGTGAACAATATGTTGAGAGTTAGCAGCGCGTTGACTTGATTTGCGTGTGAGATTCATATCAAATGTTCCTTATTTGGAATTCTTAAACTAATGTTGTTTTGTAATATTTTTGAACATGCTCAGAAAGTTGATAGCCCTTCTTTTCTGGAGAAATGGCCTCTTCAACTTGAGCAACCACTTTTTTTCCAGCTGGTGTCTTTGAGAGAACTACTGCAGTTCCAGCAACTGCTGCAGCACCAACAAAAAACTGTCGTCTATTATTTTTTTGAACTTTTAATTTTGACATTTAAATAATCCTTATAAGTTATTGAATTTATAACGAATTTATAAAAAATAAATTATTAGTTTTATTATGTTCTTAAATTTAAAAATATGCATCACATCTAAGTAAGTGCTTACCCTAAAGCATGTCAAATGCTTGTCCTTCGATTTCAAAAAAAGTGGACGCTAATGCTCCAACAAGACTATAAAAACGCAAGGAAGGATGATTTTGTAGTACTTCAAATAATTCAGAGGACCAGGTTCGAATGTGTTGGTTAAAAAACACTTTTTGTTGCGTTAAATTACAAACACTTAAATCTTCCCCAGCAACAAGATACCTCATGACCTCACATAGACAGGCAATGTGATCTTCCGTCTCAGACATATCATCAGAAGCCTGTAAACCAAGTTTTAAGAGTGCCTCTCTCAATGCAGCTAAAGGCTTTTCGTTTAAAAAGCCTGTCAAATAATATGATCCATAGAGAAAAATTTCTTGCTTACCAACCCCAATAAAGGCATTTTCGTATTCATCCTGCCATTCTTGGACGCTTGAATTTTTGGCGGCATCCACCAATTCTTGCCACGGTGCAAACAATATTGAGGACTCATATTGAATTCCAACATCAATATCCTGACCAAATTGTGCTATTTTTTGTAACAATTCTGCGGAAGGTGGTTCATAAAATAATAATGCGAGCAGTCCATATAAATCAGCTCTAGCCAAATCCTCTGGAGTTAAGTTCGAATCTAAATCTAATGAAGTTGTAGTTTGTTTTTCTTCTGACATGCATAAACCTAATTAAAATTTTGTTGTTGCATCATATCGATCACCTTGCAATCACCACACATTTTCAAGCGTTGTTGTGCAACTCCGCTAAATGCTGGGTGAGAACCAATTTTAGATAGCATCGTTTCAATCATTTTTTCTGTGGCAAATGGCTTTGCGCACTTAATACAATGAAAAGGACGTGTTTCATTTAAAACAACGCGTAATTTTCTTTGTTGGGTATCTTTCAACCTAGGAACTAAAGTAATCGCGTTTTCAGGGCAAGTCTTTTGACACAATCCACACTGCACACAGTTTTTTTCAATAAAACTAAGTTGCGGTATTTCTAAATGATCTAATATCGCACCTTCTGGGCATGCACTCACACAAGACATACATAAGGTACATGAATTTTTTTCTACTTCAATACCACCAATGAGTGATGTAGCACTTAGGGGAATTGATTCATTCTCCTGAATTGGTAATGGAGCATTTTCTAAAAGATGCTCTAATGCCATTTCTAGGGTAGCTCTCTTTTCTTTCACAATTGCAAAACTTGCCAAAGGTGTTAAAACTTCTTGTTGCCCAAAAGAGCAAAGAGTGTCATCTAAGAATTGAATATCTGCTAAGTTTTCTGCATTGCGATGATTTCCCATCTCAATCAAATGGACTCGTTGCTGATAGCCTAAGCCCTGCAAAATTTCACCAAGAACTTGTATTTGCTCTTTTAACATTCCAATATATTGCTTAGATTCTTCACCGCTTGCTAGTATCAAAATCTCGCCAACTCCATGCGTCAGCATCCCTAACCACAAATCAATTCCAGAAGCTGCAATATGGTGAACTGAGAGAGGTAATGTGTGTGATGGCAATCCATGAATTTTTTTATTCAATCTAGCAGCTCGACCTAAAGCCGTTAGCCATTGATCGCCACCCTCTGAGCCTGAATGCAATAATATTGTGGGTGCATTATTTGAGGTACTAGCCTTTGAGTATGCGTCTACGAGAGTTTTTATTTTCATGCCCCAATAGGGCATTGTTGGATTTGCATATGTCATTGCACCAGATGGGCAAGCAGTCGCACAGGCACCACATCCCATACATAAATGTGGATTGACACTCACCTTCCCTTTGCCCGCAACAAATACAGAACTTATAGCTTGTGTAGAACAAATATCAATACAACTACTACACCCAACTTTATCGTTTCTACCATGAGCGCAAATGTTCTCTTGGTACGAGAAGAATCTTGGCTTTTCAAACTCACCTATGGAATTCGTAACTTCATGAACTACTGAAAGTAATTCATGTTCATTTTGACCTGCATAGAAATACCCTTTAGGTGGTTCGGCTATTTTTAAAAATGCTTCATCCTGAACATCCACAACGATATCAAACTCACCCGTTACGGCAGGATATTCATTTTTAAATTGAATCGCTCCAATTGACCCACAAGCAATTTCACAAGCTTTATTAGAGTCACATATATTCATATTGATTTGAAAACTATTATCAATAGCAGATTCAGGACAAGCTTGAACACATGCTCCACATCTAGTGCATAAATCTAACTGAATCGGATTAGAAGATTTCCACTGTGCAGTAAATTTCCCTAAAAATCCTTTTAAAGAATGCAAATGTGCATTAACAATTAAAAATTGCTTTTCAATAGGCAATGGCTCTGAATCGGTAACTATTACAGTTACAGCCGTATCTTGATAAAGTTTCTGCGCAATCTTAAAAGCTTTTTTACCAGGACCAATAATACAAACACGAGCCCTAGTGCTATCGTAACTTACTGTAGGGAGAGGGTCAGGAGGCGGCAATTTTGACAAAGCTAATAAACTGATAATTTTGGCGTTAGCCTTGTCCCCATCTTTCGACCAAGCTGCATTCTCACGAATATTCACAAAATGAATCGGAGAAATAAGTGGCTTTTCTGATTGCTGACTCACTGCATTAAATAACTCTCGCTCTTGAGTACAAGCTACAACTAATGGAACATCACCAGCCAGTTCTTTTGCAAATGATCCTATTTCTTGTCTACACAATCCTGAGTAGATTTTTTCATGACCTTCAATATGCTTTTTTAAAAAAGCATCGTCTAAAGGCATCGATTGATTACAGTTACAAATGAGAGTCCGAGTCATCTTTAAAATCTTTAGGTAAAGTTGATATATTAGGGCTAGTTGGATGATTCTCTGATTGGCTTTTTTCTGAAGCTAATTGGTCTTGATCTTGATTAATAATTACTTTTTTGGGCTCTATCTCTAGAGAACCTGACTCAGGTTCAACAAGCTTATTAAATAAACCAAGCATCGTTGATTGAACCATTTTTTCTAACATACCTGCTGGTAGTGGATCCTCTTTAGAGTAGTCATCGATATAAATATCCAAACCATCCATAACGTTATAGTGAGGATCTGAGAATAATTTCTTCATGGCAGCATGGTGAACATCATCACTTACATCCTTTTGCACAAATAAAGAAAAATCAGAATCTTTACTTAATTTATCGACATCCTCTAAGCTAGGTCCTTGCTCTGTTGAGTGAGCATCTAATGGCGTCTCAGTCTCTATTAAATCTTCATTAACTAACGGAGTGTCAACAGGACTTGGTTCAATACGCTCTGTCTGGGTTTGACTGGATTTGAGGGCAGACCACCTTTTAAAAAAGTTACTCATCGTTTAAACCCCTCATCCAGTCCGCGGGCAGCTCCTTTAAATGACTCTGGCCGATGACGCTTTTTCACTTCAGGGCGATAATTTTCAGCAACAAATTGATTTAATGACTCTAGAATGAGCTTATCCATAGGCAACTGATCAACTTGTTCACCACCATCTAACAATCTTGCTGCTTCGTTATAGCTCAACATCACTCGATGGGGAACTGCAATCTCAGCTTGCAATTCTTCAATGAACTCTAAACGCCACATTACAAACCAACAAGGTTTATCACTGGTCACATTCAGGTAATAGCCCTCTGATTCATCAACATAAATATCAAGATAAAAACCTGTAAATAACCATTTCTTTTCATTGGATAAATCTGAAATCTTATAAGCCTTTATTTCTCCAAATGAAAAAGACTCAGACATCATCAGAGCAGCATGCTGACCAATATCAACTGCGACCTCATCCAAAACCCATTGATGTGTAATCCATGGATTATCAATTGGCTGTTGTCGCATAACGACGGAAATCTGAATTCCCATTAGGTATTTTGAATAACGATGCTCGGAAATTTACTACTCATATCTTTTGACATATTGGCAATTTGAATTGCCACTTTTCTGGCGATTGCTTTATAACTCTCACTAATTGGACTATCTGGATCAGCAACAACTGGTGGACGTCCGGCATCTGATTGCTCACGAATCGATAAGTTCAATGGTAGGCTACCTAAAAATTGTACTTCATAATCTTTACACATTTTCTCGCCACCACCAGTGCCAAAAATATGTTCTGTATGGCCACATTCTGGACAAATATAAGTGCTCATATTTTCCACAATACCCAAAATAGGAATTCCGACTTTCTCAAACATCTTCAGACCTTTTCTAGCATCTAGCAATGCAATATCCTGAGGAGTTGTAACAATGACCGCCCCGGTAACAGGAACCTTTTGAGAAAGCGTTAATTGAATATCTCCAGTACCTGGAGGCATATCAACTATTAAATAATCTAATTGCTGCCAATTTGTTTGTCTGAGTAATTGCTCCAAAGCAGAAGTAACCATTGGTCCACGCCACACCATCGGACTATCTTCCTCTATCAAAAATCCAATTGAGCTTACTTGTAAGCCATGACCTTGCATGGGCTCAATCGAATTTTCTGCATAGGAATCTGGACGTCCAGAAATACCTAGCATCATTGGCATACTTGGGCCATAGATATCAGCATCCAAAATTCCAACGCGAGCACCCTCTGCGGAAAGCGCCAAAGCCAAATTAACCGCAGTCGTTGACTTACCAACGCCCCCTTTACCACTTGCAACGGCAATGATATTTTTTACCTCTGGCAAAAGTTTCACACCACGCTGGACAGCATGAGAAACAATTTCCATGGAAACATTTACGCTAACATTCTTGATTCCTGCAATATTCCTCACAGCTTGAATAGCTGCTTTGCGAATAATATCGAACTGACTTTTTGAGGGATAACCAAGCAAAATATCAAAATAAACATCACCATCATCAATTTTTAAGTTCTTAATAACCTTAGAACTTACTAAATCCTTACCAGTATTAGGGTCAATTACACCTTTTAATACATCCATTATTTGTTCGTTGGAAAACTGCAAAATTTTCTCCTTTAAATAGCCTAATTTTCAATAAATTACCCATTACTTTAATGGGATACTAAAATTAAGGTATGAAATCAAATCATAAAAGAATTTTAGTCACTTCTGCTCTTCCATATGCCAATGGACAAATCCATATCGGGCATTTGGTTGAATACATTCAAACTGATATTTGGGTGCGTTTTCAGCGCATGCAAGATCATGAAATTTACTACGTCGGTGCTGATGATACACATGGAACGCCAATTATGCTTAGAGCTCAGGCGGAAAATATCACTCCTACAGAGCTAATAGATAGAGTATGGCACGAACACAAAAAAGATTTTGATGATTTTTTTGTTTCTTTTGACCATTATGGCTCTACAAATTCTCCAGAAAACCAAATTTTGTCTGAAGAAATTTATAAAACCCTCAGAAATAATGACTTAATTGAAAAAAAGTCCATTGAACAAGCTTATGACCCTGTAAAAGGCATGTTTTTGCCTGATCGTTTTATTAAGGGGGAATGTCCAAAATGCCATTCCAAAGACCAATATGGGGATTCATGTGAAAAATGTGGCTCAACTTACTCTCCTACCGATTTACTAAACCCTTATTCAGTAGTAAGCGGTGCTACACCTATCAAAAAGGTTTCCGAGCACTACTTTTTTAAATTATCAGATCCAAGATGCGAAGCTTTTCTTAGAGATTGGACCCAAGTTAAAACCCCTCTTCAGGTTGAAGCAAAAAATAAAATGAAGGAATGGGTCGGTGAGTCCGGTGAGAGCAAATTAAGCAACTGGGATATTTCAAGGGATGAACCATACTTTGGCTTTCAGATTCCAGACGCCCCTGGAAAGTATTTTTACGTTTGGCTGGACGCCCCAATAGGATATTTAGCTAGCTTCAAGGCATTATGTGCAAAACGAAATTTAAACTTTGAAGATTGGGTAAAACCAGACTCAAATACCGAGCTATACCATTTTATTGGCAAAGATATCCTGTATTTTCATACCCTATTTTGGCCTGCCACACTTCATTTTGCTAATTATCGAACCCCTAGTAATGTTTTTGCTCATGGATTTTTAACCGTTGACGGTGAAAAAATGAGTAAATCAAGGGGCACTTTTATAACTGCTAAAAGTTTTATTGAGTCTGGACTTAACCCAGAATGGCTGAGGTATTACTTTGCAGCAAAATTAAACGCATCCTTAGAAGATTTAGACTTGAACTTGCAAGACTTCACTGCACGTGTAAATAGTGATTTATTAGGCAAATATATTAATATCGCAAGCCGAAGTGCAGGCTTTTTAGTAAAGCGTTTCGAGGGAGTTATTGCGCCGAATGCTCTAAATCATTCACTCATTCAAAATCTGAAAAATGCCAATAAAGAAGTTGCAGATTTTTATGAGCAACGAGAATTCGGAAAAGCTCAACGTCTAATTATGGAACTTGCTGATCAAGTTAATATTTTCGTAGACAGCAATAAACCTTGGGAAATCGCAAAAACTTTAGGAGAGTCTAATGACCCTGAAATTTCACTGCGTTTACAAGAAGTGTGCAGTATTACCCTAGAAGCATTCCGTATTTTGACTATTTATCTCAAACCAGTCTTACCTGAGCTTGCAAAAAATGTTGAAGTATTTTTAGGCATACCATCTCTAAAATGGTCCAGTGTGGAAGAAAGTTTGAACGAAAAAAATGTTATTCAACCTTATAAACACTTGATGAGTCGTATCGACCCAGCCCTTATTGAAAAATTAATCAATGCAAATAAGACTGTGAGTCAGCCGACAAGCTAAAATACTATTTATTCATGAATTCAGCATAAAATGACTTTTATGATTACTTTTTTAAGTTGAAGGATTTATATGGCGCACTACCAATCTGCTATCACATTGTTTTTAAAGGAACTTAAAAGCAATAACCCAGAAATTGAGAAGGGTCAATTAGAGGGAAGAGCACTTTTGTGGGATAAGAAACCAATTAGCATCGATGAACAAAAACGAAACAAACTTGCCAGAATTAGACAAAAGCCATACGTCTACTCCAATGATTGATTCAACACCATCCTTAATGGATGGGATGTCTGCGTCTTTTGCAAAACTTTATGGTGAACCGCTATTTCAGTTACCAACTGATTTATATATTCCACCAGATGCCCTAGAAATTTTCCTAGAGGCCTTTGAAGGTCCCTTAGACCTTTTACTCTATTTAATTCGTAAGCAGAATTTCAATGTTCTTGATATTCCAATGGCTCAAGTTACTCAACAGTATTTGAGCTATGTAGAACAAATTCGCCATCATAATCTCGAGCTTGCTGCTGAGTATTTGCTAATGGCCGCAATGTTGATAGAAATCAAATCTCGCATGCTTTTACCAATGAAAAAAGCAGATAGCGAAGAAGAAGTTGAAGATCCACGTGCAGAGCTCGTAAGAAGACTTTTAGAATACGAGAAAATGAAAATTGCAGCACAGGAACTTGACCGAATTCCGCAAATGGGAAGAGATTTTTTCCGTGCCCAAGGATATGTTGATCGAACAGTTAATCTTGTTCCTCCCCAAGTTGACCTGGTAGACCTCCAACTAGCTTGGCGTGATCTATTACATCGTGCAAAACTAACGCAACACCACACCATCACGCGAGAAACTCTTTCAGTACGTGACTATATGACACGAATTTTGCGTCGCCTACAAACCCAGAAATTCGTTGAATTTAAAGAACTTTTTGAGGAAGCAATCGAATCAGGTCAAGGTGTGCCCTTATTAGTTGTTAACTTTATTGCACTTCTTGAACTATCTCGTGAATCACTTGTTGAAATCACTCAGGCTGAAGCATATGCGCCCATCTACGTGAGATTGTCCTTTACACCTCAAGCATGAAAATAATTACAAATATACAAGATTTAAGAAACCATTTACGCGGGCAAAATAGAGCATCTTTCGTTCCAACGATGGGTAATTTACATGAAGGTCATCTATCTTTAATGCGTATTGCAAGAATGCATGGAGATCCTGTTGTCGCTAGCATTTTTGTTAATCGACTTCAGTTTGGTCCTAGTGAGGATTTCGATAAATACCCAAGAACATTTGAAGAAGATGCTGCAAAACTAGAAAAAGAAGGGGTCTACATTTTGTTCGCTCCTACTGAGAAAGATCTTTATCCTGAACCTCAGGATTATCGAGTAGACCCACCAAAAGATTTGGGAGATATTCTTGAGGGAGAATTTAGACCAGGATTTTTTAAAGGTGTTTGTACCGTAGTGTTAAAGCTGTTCTCATGTGTTCAACCTAACGCCGCAGTTTTTGGAAAAAAAGACTATCAACAATTGATGATTGTTCGTCGGATGGCACAACAATTTGCTTTACCTGTTGAAATAGTCGGTGCAGAGACTGTCAGAGCTGAAGATGGTCTTGCTCTGTCTTCAAGAAATGGTTACTTAAGTCCTGAGGAGCGTCTTGAAGCCCCAAAGCTGTATGAAGTACTCAATGAAGTTAAAAGCTTGGTTCATCAAAACCCAACGCTGAACCTCTCAATACTCCAAGAAATTGAGCAGATTTCAAAAGATAAACTACTACAAAGAAATTGGAATCCAGACTATATCTCTATACGTCTTCGCCAAAACCTTCTCCCACCCAGCGCAGAACAACTTTCCAACAATGCAGAGTTGGTTGTTTTAGCCGCTGCAAAGCTTGGTAAAACTCGCTTAATTGACAATTTAGAGATTTAATTATCGTCGCCCATTTGGGCTTGAATTCAATCAAATTAATATTTTCTAAAAGTGTCAACTTGGATACTCCCTATAAGCGTTATTAGCTCATGGAGAAATGCTTAAAAGGAGAATTCCATGAAAAAGATAATAATTAGTGTTGCTACCTTAATTGCCTTAAGTACAAGTTCTTTAAGTTTTGCTTGGGGACATGATGAGCGTTGGGAACATCATGGTGGCTTTAGAGGTCACGGATTTGTAGAGAGTGTCGTAAGAGCTCCATTTATTGTGGCTGGTGCAGCACTTGGAGCAGCAGGAGCAATCGCTTACAACGCTATTCCTGGTCCATACTATGCGCCTCCAAGAACGTATTATGAACAGCCACGGACATATTACGCCCCTCAGCCATATGTTGTTCAACCACAAGTTATTATGCAAGCACCTGTGGTGATGCCTCCACAACCTTATCCTTATCGTACTTATTAAACAAAACCGCCGAAAAGGCGGTTTTGTTTAGATTAAAAGTTATATTTTAAAGAAACAAAGAAGGTTCTTGGTGGTGCAGGTAAATAGTTATATGGCGATCCTCCATAATAAGTTTGATTTGAACCATAAACAGAATATACGGCGTTGCTAACATTCTTTATGATGAGCCTAGCCTCCCAGGATTTAAGTTTATAATCTGCATAAACATCCCCAAATATGTATGATGGAATTTGGTTATAGTTGTTTTGTAAATCACCATCATAATATTGTGAGTAGGTATAGTTCAATACTCCACCAACTCCAATTTCATTTGTTATTTGATATCGTGCATTTAAATTAAACAAAAACTTTGGAACAAGCGATACTAAATATCCATTATTAAGACCACTGGAATAAACCGCTCTTTGATAACGAAAATTTGCACCAATTTTTAACTTATTAATATATTCAGAAGAGGCGTTTAAATTAATTCCGGTTCGACGAATATCATCATCATTGATATTGTAAATATTCCCAGAAACCAGATCATTATAGGGTCTAATTTCATCATGACTGTCCGTTTGAAAAAGACTGATATTGAACTTAGAAGTTTCTTGAGTAAAATCAGCTCCAATTTCAATTGTTTTATTAATTTGTGGTCTTATGATTGCTCCAGAATAAATATTCTGGCCAGTTAATGGATTAAAACTATAGTATTCATCAGTATTTGCAAATCGATAAGATTGGTTGTACTTAGAATAAAATCTATGGCCTTCATTTGTGTTGTAATTTAGAGCAATATCATACGCATTAGCATTAAAACTACTCAAATAATTTCCATCAGGAATTGGGTTACCTGATGCATCAGACTTATTTATAGTTGATAGACTAATATCTTGTTTTTGACGCCTTACACCTCCAACTAAATCAAGGTTATTACTTATTGGTAATCGTTCAATAAGATAAATACTCTGATTTTTTAAATTCACATGTGAAGAATTCGCTGGTCCAAATTGATTTGAGGGTAAATATTGACTTCCATCAGAGTTGTTGTAATCATAGCCAATAATTGTTGACCCCCACTCACCCCAGTTTGCTTTTACTCTAGGAGTTAGGTCTAACTGCCGTTTGTCATAAAGTATAGAGGATCCATTCTGAGGAGATAAAGCAGAAGATCCACCATAAGCAGCTTCCATCTCAAAAAGGAAGTCCTGCCCCAACTCCTTTGAAACTCCAGATCGTAAAGAGCTTCCATCCTGTATAAAACCATTTCCTTTATTGGTAGGGCTAGAAAAATAGGAATCACCTTTACCAACCTCTTGTCCATAAATAAAATAGGGATAACTCGCCTGATTATGAAAAGCGTTAGCTTCAATAAATACTTTGTCCCCACTCCCAAAACCCTGGGTCAATCTAGCAATAATTGAATTCGATAATGCATCACTGTTCTCTCTCCATCCATTCGTTTGAGAAGAATTAGCAAAAATAGATACGCTAGTGTTGTTAATTTTTTTTAATATCGAGGCATCTGCAATGATTGATCCATAACTTCCATAAGAGATAGATACTTGGCTTGGTAAATTTGCACCTTCTTTTGTAATAATATTAATCACACCACCAATTGCATTGTTACCATATTGAACGCTTGCACCACCATTGATAATTTCTACTCTTTCTATTGAAGATATTGGAATATTGTTTAATGAAGCGGGCTGTTGATCAATTGGATTGAGGCGAACACCATTCAAAAGAATTAATGTACTACTTGAGGCAGTAGACCCATAACCACCCAAGTCGGGAGTTGCTCCAATACCTAATAAACCCCCACTTTGATTACTCATTGGGACATTACCAACCTGTTGCAAAACTTCAGCTAAGTTAGTGGAAGAGGATTGTTTAATTTGTTCTTTTGTTATTACTTGAATATTTGCAGGCACGCGTTCAATATTCTCTTCAAACCTTGACCCAGAAACAACAATTGTTTCTATGTTGTTTTGTGCAAATACTGGGGCGTGAAAAATAAAGTTAGCGATCAATAATGCAAAGGCGAGCTTCGGCCATTGATGCTGGTGAGGCATATTTTTATGTTGTTTCATGATGTTTCCAAATCAAATGTATTCACTGACCCGTTCCCCGACAGGTACTCGAAATAAATTAGTTTGTCACTTACCCCGTAACAAAATAACGCTTGCGAGGCCGGTATCCGGGCTTGCATTCCCTCAAACCGCCTTCCCAGTTTTAAAAACCAGTGGCTTTTGGTTGAGTCGCTAGGTTAACTAGCAGAATACTTTCCGTTGCGGGGGCAGCTCAGGTAGTCCTAACTTTTAGAGAGTTAAAATTCCTGATTCCCGTTTAACTACGACTTAAGAATCAAATCGTGAGCACCTCACTCCTCGAATTATATACAATATAGGTATGGAACAGAATAATTCATCAGAAATAACCGAGATTAATGAAGTTTCTCTTTCTCAGAGATTAGATGCTCTGTCACTTAAAATTGATAAGTTGCATGAGAACATTAAAATCTTGATGAATGAAAAATCATTTATGGAGCATAAAATTTCAGATGCTCAGGGAAGAATCCAAAAGATTCTGAATAAACTTCCTCAGACTGCTGATACACGCCAACTAACTTTGCTGGATAACTCTTCAGAGGCCTCGCATGAGTGAATCAAAATCAATTCGCGTTGATGTCGAATTAGCTGGCCAAAAAATGGCTTTCATGACTTCATTCGAGAATGAGGATAAATTAAAAATTGCTGCAAGAGCCGTGAATGACCAAATTGCACAAATTACCTCTGGTCCTAATAAAAGTATTGAACGTGCTGCATTAATGACAGCAGTTAGCTTTGCCGCTCAAATCCAAGACTTGAAAGAAAAAATTCAAGCTAGTTCTGCACCAACTGTCTCCAATGCAGAATTAACTGAACTGAGTAATAAATTAGACGCGATTGAAAAACAAGTTGATATTGCGTTAGACTGTCTATCCCTGCCTGGTTCGCCAAGGTCAATAGTTCCTTGAACCGATGCTAACGCATATGGCGCTAAACATCTATAGTGGGCGAGCGCGCCTTGTTTCTATAGAATATGACTTCGGGTCATATTCTCCCTGGAAATACTGATGTGCCCAAAACTATTCTGTCGCGCCACCTTGAACTCTCTGGGTTCAGGATGACGACCTAGCGGCCAAGGCGGGGACCCTATAACTATATGAGAGACTTTTTTTGACTTATTACCAAATCGCTTTACTACTTTGCCTAGGATCAGTAACTGGTCTAGTTGCAGGTCTACTCGGTATCGGAGGCGGCATGATCATGGTGCCATTCCTTACATTTTTATTTGAGTCCTACCAGTTCCCTCAAGAACATATTCTTCATATGGCAATTGCCACCTCAATGACAACTATTCTGTTTACTGCTATATCCTCAGTAAGAGCGCAACAAAAAAAGAAAATGATTCGTTGGGATATCGTCATCGCCCTAGCGCCCGGTATTATTTTTGGCGGAATTTTAGGTGGTGGAAAAATATTTTCTGCACTACAAGGCCCATGGTTAACTATATTTTTTGCTAGTTTTCAATATTTCTCAGCTTACCAAATGCTTGCTAATAAAAAACCACAAGCTTCAAGAACTCTGCCTGGTAAAGCTGGTTTATTTGGTACCGGAAGTCTTATTGGTGGAGTTTCAAGTCTTGTAGGTGCTGGCGGTGCTTTTATATCGGTACCTTTTATGCTATGGTGTAACATCCCTATTCACAGTGCCCTTGCAACATCTTCTGCTCTAGGCTTTCCAATTGCAGCAGCTAGTGCTATTGGCTACATCATCGGTGGCTTACATATCGAAAATCTTCCAGCTCACTCTTTAGGATACATCTATCTTCCAGCTGTTCTTTGTATCTCTGTGATGAGCATGCTCACAGCCTCAGTTGGAGTTCGCATTGCTCATCAATTGAATACAACTCAACTGCGTAAAATGTTTGCAATCGTTTTAATTTGCATAGCAAGCTACATGCTATGCAAAAACGTATTCCAAATTATTTAAAACTCAAATCGTTTTAGAAGACTTTAATTGCTCAATTTCTTCAGAAGATTTCTTCAATACAGTTTCTAAAATTTCTTGGGTGTGTTGTCCAAGCGCAGGAGGTGGAATCTCATATTCAACTGGAGTGGCAGAGAACTTCATTGGGCTACCAACTAAAGTTACTTTTCCAGCTGTTGCATGCGGTAACTCAATCTTCATTCCACGAGCAAGTACCTGTGGCTCTTCAAAAACTTCAGCAATTGAGTTAATAGGACCATTAGCAACCCCAGCATCATCTAACAATTTCACCCACTCTTTAGTGGTTTTCTGAATAAAAATTGCAGCTAATAAATCAGTGATTTCATCGCGATTACTGACGCGTTGACCATTTGTCGAAAACTTTGGATCTGCTGCTAAATGTTGACACTGAGCAACTTCACAAAACTTATTGAATAAATTATCGTTACCGCATGCAAGAATGATTGCACCATCAGCAGTTTTAAAAGATTGATAAGGCACAATATTTGGGTGCGCATTACCTAGAGCTCTTGGTGACTTTCCAGTTGAAAAGTAATTCATTGCTTGATTAGAAAGAAAAGCAACGCATGAGTCTAATAAAGAAACATCAACCCATTGACCAACTCCAGTAACAGCCCTGTGTGCAATCGCTGCACAAATCCCAATAGTTGCATACATTCCTGTGGTCATATCGATAATGGGAACACCTACACGCTGAGGGCCGCCACCGGGCATATCTTCTCGCTCACCAGTAACACTCATTAAACCGCCCATACCTTGAGCCATAAAATCATATCCAGGACGATCTTTATATGGTCCAGTTTGGCCAAAACCAGTTACTGAACAATAAATAATTCCAGGATTAATTTTCTTGATGTCTTCATATCCAAGGCCATAACGAGCTAAATCGCCTACTTTATAGTTCTCAACCAAAACATCAACTTCCTTGGCTAATTCACGAACAAGCTTTTGTCCCTCTTCACTCGAAATATCAATGGTGATAGATTTTTTTCCGCGATTAGCTGCACAGTAATATGCAGATTCTTTAGTAACATTACCGTTTTCGTCATTTAAAAATGGTGGGGCAAATGCACGAGAATCATCGCCCTTTACTGGACGCTCTACCTTAATAACTTCCGCACCTAGATCAGCTAAGTTTTGAGCTGCCCAAGGGCCAGCTAAGACACGTGACATATCTAGAACTTTAATATGAGACAAAGGACCTGACATATATTTCCTAATTAATAAATAAATTTTTTAATATTTGTTAAAAAAGTTGCTCAACATCGAGCAACTTGAGATCACACTATACGATTTTTTAATCTAAATGCGAATGCACACAAAACAGTACTAATTAAGATTGCAAAAATGACTTAAATGTCTGTAAATTTTTCAAAACAATCTCCTGTTTTTGGTTTTTAGAGGATTTTAGCGACTAATCGGGAGTAAATAACCTCATCATTCACAAAACGTTCATGATTATCCTCTATTTTTTCTAAATCATACAAGTAATTTACCATGAGGCTTGCAGACTGTCTTAAACCCTTTTTGGATAAATCACCCGCCCAATTAATCCTATATAACTGAGCGCCATTTCCTAAGTGGAACTTAGCGACAGGATTACCACCTCTCCTCACTGATAATTTTGTGAGGTAAATAGCGCACAAAGTAAGAAGCGCCTCTTTATCTTCCTCAGGTGCAGTATCTGGATGCCAGCCACTAGATATTTTTTCAGGCCAAGACTGTTTTTTCAAATTTAGTTGTTCTAAGGATTTACTAATTTTATTGAGAACCGTTTGATCAGTAAAACTTTCTCCCAACTGCGCACCACCAATTACCCAATCCATAAAACCTGGAATAGGTGATAGAGTCACAAAAGTTTTTAAACTCGGGAATTCATTTTTAAGGTAAGTTGCAACTTGTTTAATAAGGAAGGTTCCTAAGGAAACACCCTTTAAACCAGATTCACAATTACTAATCGAATAAAAAATAGCCGCCTTAAATTGACTTGATTCCACAGTCTCAGACTTTTTATTGACTAAAGGTCCAATGGCAGATGAAATTTCTGGCACCAATGCAACCTCAACAAATATCAAAGGCTCATCTGGTAACTGGGGATGAAAAAAAGCAAAACAACGACGATCAGGTTGTAAACGTCTTCTTAAGTCATCCCAACCATCAATCTCATGCACAGCCTCATGTTGAATAATTTTTTCTAAGATATGTGCTGGAGATTTCCAATCTACACGATGCATCTTTAAAAATCCTGGATTAAACCATGAAACAAATAAGTGATGAAGGTCATCATCTAATACTCTTAAGTCTGGGTTCTTATCCAAAATCTTAATCAAATGCCGTCTCATTGCAACAATCTCTTTTGTTGCACCCTCAACGCGATTGATACGTCTTAAGAGCTCTTGTCGTGGAGGTTCAGTAACTTTACTTAATTGAATTAAATTTTTACCTGTTGGATCATTTGCATAATCTTGAGCAACCTTTAATACAAGGTTGGGGTCAGGATTAAACTTAGTAGCAAGTGCATGGTAAAAACTTATTTTTTGTTCTTCATTCAATAAGCGATATTGACTCAAAATATCATTAGCCATACTCGCAGAGTTAGCCTCGCCTCGCTCGGTCAATATTTTTTTTGCAGCATTAATGGCTCTCGATAAAGAGCGTACCTGAGTGAACTTTTGCAATAATGTCATACCTAGCTCTCACAATGATTTCAAATAATGATGCAACCACTTACTACCTATTTATGATAGTAATATAAATCAAGCAGTTTTGCGAATGCTAGGACGAAGAATTAAATAAAGGCCAAAAACAATCATGGGAATTGATAACCACTGCCCCATAGATAAGCCGAAAGATAAGGTCCCCAAAAAGCGATCAGGCTCTCTTGTAAATTCAACTAAAAAGCGAAATATGCCGTATCCAAACATAAATGCCCCTGAGGTCTGTCCGACTTTACGGGGATGTCTGGAATATAACCAAAGCAAAATTCCTAATAAAACTCCCTCTCCCGCAAACTCATAAAGTTGAGACGGATGTCTAATGAAGTCATCACCCGCTTGAGGAAAAACCATGCCCCATGAAACATCTGTGGGTCGCCCCCACAACTCGCCATTAATGAAATTTCCAATGCGGCCAAATGCTAAACCAAATGGCACCAAGGGAGCAATCATGTCTGCAACAGAGAAAAATGAAATCCCACGCTTTTTAGAAAACCAAGCTATCGCAGCAACCACGCCTAAAAAACCACCATGAAAAGCCATACCACCTTGCCAAACCTTAAAAATATCTAAAGGATGCGTTAAATAATGACCTGGTAAATAGAATAAACAATATCCTAATCTACCTCCTAAAATGACGCCTAAGACAGCATAAAAAAGTAAATCCTCTAAATCTTGATGAACAAAACCTTGCTGTTTGATAGGTTCTTGAGAGATCCTAATTCGACCTAAGAGCAAATACTGAATAAATCCCAATAAATACATTAGCCCATACCAATGAACGGATAAAGGACCTATTCGCAAAGCAACTGGATCAAATTGTGGATGTATCATTTTGTTCCTTTTTGATCGTAATTAACAAGTTCAATGCCCATTGATCTATAACGCTTAAAACGCTCACGACCTGCAAGAACATCAGGCTCTTCAACAGATACAAGCTCTATCACTCTATCAAATCGATCTGTAATTTGTTCAATGTCTTGTAAAAATTCTCTACCAAGATGAATAAATACATCTTGGTGAGGAATTAAATCAAAACGTTCTGCTTGGAATTGATGCGCAAGAACAATCGGAGAGAATGGAGCAGTTTCATCATCAATAAAAACATGCGGTAAAAAATCCTCATTGCTAAAACTCCATAGCAACTGATCTAAACGATTTAAATCATCAGTCGCACCAACAATAACAATCTTTTTTAAACCCTCATCTGGATTAGCTAGTGAGAAAATTTTTCTCACTAGCCGACACGTGTAGGTTAACTTATCGCCAACCTGACTATGAAAGTCAACCTTTGCCAAGATATATCAAGCCTTAAGTAAAAATTCAGTCAAAAGTGGCACTGGCCTACCAGTTGATCCTTTAGCTGCACCACTTTTCCATGCTGTTCCTGCTATATCCAAATGCGCCCACGGGTAAGCATGGGTAAATCTAGACAAATAACATGCTGCAGTTACGCTACCAGCAGGTCGGCCACCAATATTTGCCATGTCCGCAAAATTTGACTTTAATTGCTCCTGATACGCATCATCCAGAGGCATATGCCAAGCTGTGTCTAAAGAAATTTGTCCAGCCTGGAGCAAGTCTTTGACCAATGTTTCATTTTTACTAAATAACCCTGAGTGAACACTTCCCAATGCAATAACGCACGCGCCAGTCAATGTTGCGATATCAATGACTGCTTTAGGTTTGAAACGTTCCACATAAGTTAATGCATCACAAAGAATTAACCTTCCTTCAGCATCAGTATTAAGAATCTCTACGGTTTGACCGGACATGGTGACAACAATATCTCCTGGGCGCGTTGCTTTTCCTGATGGCATATTTTCACAAGTAGGTACAACGCCAATTACATTCTTTTTCAAACCCATTTGCGCAACTGCCTTCATAGTTCCTAAAACAGAAGCAGCGCCACACATGTCATACTTCATCTCATCCATACCTTCGCCAGGCTTTAATGAAATGCCACCGGTATCAAAGGTGATCCCTTTACCAACCAAAACAATTGGCGCTTCTTTTGCAGGCCCGCCAAGGTGTTGCATGATAATGAATTTAGGCGGTGTCTCTGATCCTTGAGTTACCGATAAAAAAGCACCCATGCCCAATTGCTCAATCTCTTTTCTTTCAAGAACTTGAACTTTTAAATTATGCTCTTTACCTATAGTCTGAGCTGTCTTTGCCAAGTAGCTAGGATTACAGATATTTGGCGGTAAATTACCTAAATCCTTCGATAAATTAATTCCCTGAGCAATTGCAACACCAACGCGAACCATTTCTTTAACACTTTTATCTGATGATTTTGTTGTTGCAAAAACTACTGACTTAAGACTAACTGGAGTTTCTGTAGGCTTAGTTTTAAACTGCTTAAATCTCAAGCCAAAACGATAACTTGACTCTTCAGCTAAACAAATCGTTTGACGAATAATTTGACTATACAAATCTTGTTTTTTCGCACCAATGTCTTGATCCAATAGCCAAAGAATCGATTGAGATTGTGTTGCAACAACCTGGCGGAGTGCAGCTCTTGCAGCTTTTGTGTACTCAGACACTAATTTGTATTCAGAAGCTTTATCAGTTAATTCAGTCTGATCACCTAAACCTATCATTAGAATGCGTTGAACATTAATACCTTTGTTTTTCCATGTACTATTTTGATGAACTAAAAACGTATCTCCTACCTTGCCTAAAAAGTCTTGCTTTTTAACTGCTAAGCTTAAGGCGCCGTCTAATAATTTATCTAATTTAGCTAAGGAACTAGATAAGGTAAATTGCGCTTTATTATTAATTTGACAAACAGGTAAAATGAGACAGTCAACTGCAGTTAATAATTGCGTTGCCAATCGACTTTGACCTTCTGGAAATACTTTCGTGATAAATTTTGTTTGCATCGTTTTTTGCCTACTGAATGTTTTAATAACTCTATTATCCATCTAACTTTAAAAAAATGATTTTTGAACAATCTCTTAAGAAAGAATTATCCTACACAACAGGTGCAGTCTTTCTTGTATTGATGACAATCATGATGACAACCCTAGTGATCAGAATTTTGGGTTTTGCTGCATCAGGATCTATCAATCCAAAAGATGTTGTTGTTCTTATTATGCTAGCAGTCATTGGTTACATATCTATCATTCTATCGGTGTCTTTGTTCGTTGCCACTATGATGGTTTTAATCCGCTGGCATAAAGACTCTGAAATGGTTGTTTGGTATGCCAGCGGCCTAAGCTTAGGCAAACTGTATGGTCCAGTACTTAGGTTTGCCACTCCCTGGATTATTATCATTGCTATCATGGCTTTGTTTGTCTGGCCATGGACAAATGCCAAAACTTCTGAAATTACTCAAAAATTTAAAGGTCGTGATGAAACTGCAATGCTCATCCCAGGACAGTTTTTTGAATCAGCAAATTCTAATAGAGTATTTTTTATCGAGAGCATTGATACTGCAACAAGCAAAATATCCAATCTTTTTGTTGCAGACCATAAGAATGAACGTTTGACAGTTGCCATGGCTGAGACTGGAAATATCAATTTTCTAGATAATGGCGTAAAGCAAATCAAGATTCATAACGGCAAACGATATGAAGGTCAGCCCACCAAAGGTGACTTTAAAATTTTAGAATTTGAATCTTACACAGTAGATATTGAAAAAAAAGCACCTAAGCCAATTACGTTTAGCCCAAAAGAATCCTCAAGTCTATCTTTATTAGAAAATCCCAATCCAGTAGCTATGGGTGAAATTCTTTGGCGAATTGGACTTCCATTGATGGCGTTTGGACTGATCTTAATCGCAGTACCCTTAGCTTATGTAAATCCCAGAAGAGGGAACTACATCACCTTAATCTACGCAGTATTTACATATTTGATATACAGTAATTTACTGAACATTTCTCAAACACTTGTCTCAGACGATAAAGAAACGTTTATACGCGCGTTTTGGCCAATACATGTTTTGGCAATTGTTGTTGCATTACTTTTAGTTCGCCATCGTAATAATCCGTCAATTAGCTGGTGGAAACGCCAAATTCCTGGTGGGTTCAAACTGTAATGTTCCTACTTTTCCCCAGAATCTTCGAAAAATATTTGGCTCGCCAAATTTATACCAATTTTTTATTCATACTCTTTGCTTTAATTGCTCTTTTTATCTTTTTTGATTACCTCAATGAAGTAAATAATTTAAGAGGTAACTACACGAATTATTTAGCTTTTATTCATATATTGCTGAAGTCACCTAGTCGCCTAGTTGAGTTAATCCCAATGGCAGGGCTTATTGGAGCAATATATGTTTTTGCCCAAATGGCTAGCCAATCAGAGTTCACGATTCTTCGTATGGCAGGCCTTAACTCCTCAAGGGGTTTATGGACATTATTTAAAATTGGTATTCCAATCATCATTACCACCTTCGTCCTTAGTGAGTGGGTTGGTCCCTATTGTGATACAAAGGCTGAAGAGATGCGTTCTGCAGCTCTCAATGAAGCTTTAGGTAACTCACTTAAAACAGGTACTTGGATTAAAGATAAATTAAAAGATCCAGACGGTATTGGTCCTGAAAAACCTGGGATTCGATTTGTGAATGTAGGCAACATTAAAAATCGTGGTGAAATATCACAAATAAGAATGTATGAATTCAACGAACACCATCAATTGCAAGTTATTCGTGAAGCTATGTCAGGTAGCTATGATGAGAAAGGTTTTTGGAATTTACGTAATGTTACCGAAACAAGAGTTATAGAATATCCGAAAGAAAATCCTCTAGATACGGTTTATCGTTCTACCAGTAAAACCTTCCAACAACAAAGATTGCAATCTGAAGTTACTCCCGATATTCTTGCTGTACTTTTAATTTCGCCAGAGAGAATGTCCATCATCAATCTCAATCGCTTTATCAATCACTTGGAAGATAACCAACAAAATAGTCAAGCCTATCAACTAGCGCTTTGGAAGAAATTAATTTACCCATTTACCATCTTAGTGATGCTCTGCCTTGCACTTCCTTTTGGATATCTTCATGCAAGGTCTGGTGGAATAAGTCTGAAAGTATTCGGGGGAATCATCTTGGGTATGAGCTTTATTTTATTTAATACGCTCTTCTCTCACATTGGCTTATTAGGCTCTTGGCCACCATTTATAACAGCAGTTATACCTCTAGGTGTTTATTTAATAATGGCATTTATCGCGTTAATATGGGTGGCAAGAAGATGAAAGCTGTCATATTTTTTGGTCATGGAGCAAGGGATATCCGTTGGCGTGAACCTTTTGATCGACTCGTCGAAATTTGGCGAACAAACTACCCAGAACACACAGCAAGCCTTGCATTTCTTGAATTAATGACTCCGTCCTTACCAGAGTGTGTAGGTAATTTTGCTGAACAAGGTATTACAGAGATTTGTGTCATACCAGTTTTTTTTGGGCAAGGTGGACACTTACGGAAAGATCTACCGCTTATTTTGGAAGAATGCCGTCAGCAATTTCCTCAAATTAAATTAAGCACTTCTCCTGCCGTGGGAGAAAGCGAAGCTGTTTTGCAAAGCATCATTCAATTCGCTCAAGGACAAGTTAGCTCTTAATTGATTTTCCTGCTCACAAACTTTAGTGAAGGCATCTCCAATCATTAAGAGTGCTGGAAATTGAGGATCACACCACTCTCGTAGTAAGTCTGATTGAAGACCTTTTAAATCAGTGAATAATCTTCTTTCATTGCCGGTACTGATCGCCTCAACAACAACTACAGGCGTATTTTGATTCCTACCAGACTGGATCAATTGCTCAGCTATCAAATGACCATCTTGACGCCCCATGTAATAAATTAAAGTATCTGCATTAGGAATCGAAGAGGACGATAATGTTTCTGATGCTTTCGCAACCGTGACAAATGCAACACTCCGAGATACACCTCTCAAGGTCAAAGAACTTTGAACACTTGCTGCAGCTGCTAGTGCACTTGTTATACCTGGGATAATCTCAAACTCAATACCTTCTTGAGCAAGTGCTATCATTTCTTCATCAGCGCGCCCAAAAATCATAGGGTCACCCCCCTTGAGTCTTACAACTGTCTGATATTTTTTTGCTGCATCAACGAGTTGTTTATCTATAAATTTTTGTGCGGTAGAAAGTTTCCCACACCGCTTACCAACCGCAACTAATTTAGCATTAGGGCATAACTCCAACATCTGGGAGCTGACTAAAGCATCATAAAAAACGATATCTGCTTTTTCTAAAATCTTCGCACCACGCAGTGTCATTAAATCCTGTGCTCCTGGACCAGCACCAATAAGATATACCTTCCCAGGTGAATTCAATTTCATTAAACTGCTCCAGCACGAATCATTCCAGCAGCAACTGTATGATTATTAACTTCATCAATCAAAATAAACGCCCCAGTGTTAATGGAGTCATCAAATTGATCTGCCACAATATTTTTCTGTAAATGAATTTGAATACGCCCAATATCATTCATTTGAATATGTTCATGATGCTGTTTATTCGTTACAGTGCTTACATCAAAAACGTGCTCAACAGATTTAACCTTCGCAAAAACTTGATTCGTTGTTTGGCGCAGAATATATTTTCTCTGAAGAGATAAAGGCTCTTTGTTTAACCAACATACATCAGCAACAACATTCTTTGTAATAATCGCTTGCGTGTCAGTAGCATCAATCAACATATCACCCCGCGAGACATCACAATCTCTATCTAATTCAATGGCAACCATTTGACCTGCATATGCCTTACTAACTTCATTGTTATCCGACAAGCCTAAATTTTGATGAGCAAGTTGAATACTTTTAACAATAGCTTCCGTTGCAGATGGCTCAATTTTGACGACTTGGCCAACTTCAATTACGCCAGCTTCAATGCGCCCAAGATAGCCACGATAATCGTGACTACTACTTCCATCTTGTCTGGCAACAAGTTGAACAGGGAATCGTAAGTCTTTCTTTTGATCACTATGTTTGGCCTGAATTTCCAAGCTCTCTAAAAATGCTAACAATGTTGGCCCTTGGTACCATGGCATTCTCTTACTAGAGTCAACAACGTTATCACCCAATAAGGCTGCAATTGGGATAATCTGAATTTCTTGCAAACCTAAAGTATTTTTCAACTCTTCAATAGCGCTTGATACTTTTTGAAAATGCTGCTCATCATATTCAAATAAATCCATCTTATTAACTGCAAACACTAAATGCCGAATACCCAACAATTTCAAAATAGCACTATGCCTAATGGTTTGTGGCAGTAACTGAATCTTTTCACTATTTAAATCTAAGCGACTAATATCTACTAAAACAACTGCTGCATCAGCCTGCGAAGCTCCCGTTACTAAATTACGCGTATATTGCTCATGTCCCGGCGCATCAGCTACTATAAATTTACGTTTTGAAGTAGCAAAATATCGGTAAGCAACATCGATAGTAATACCTTGCTCACGCTCAGCTTCTAGCCCGTCAGTCAGAAGAGCCAAATCCACTGCAGCATCGTTCGATGTAACTCGCGCATATTTCGTTTTTCCTAAAGCTGCGAGCTGATCAGTTAATACTGCTTTTGTATCAAATAAAAGCCTACCAATTAAAGTACTTTTACCATCGTCAACACTACCAGCTGTAATAAATCTTAATAATCCTGTATGCATTAGAAGTACCCCTCTTTTTTACGACGCTCCATCGATGCTTCACTAGTTTGGTCATCCATCCGTGTTGCACCTCGCTCAGTCACCTCAGCAACTACCGTCTCATCAATAATATCCTCAGGATCAACTGCGCTACTCTCGACTGGACATGTACAACTAATATCACCTACAGTTCTAAAACGAACAGGAATAACTTCACTGATATCATCTGCTTGCTTAGGCGTCAAGGGTGTCACTGGAACCAATAACTTGCCACGTCGTACGATTTCGCGTTGATGACTGAAATATATTGAAGGTAAGGATAATTTTTCACGAGCAATATACTGCCAAACATCTAGTTCAGTCCAATTAGAAATTGGGAAAACGCGCATATTTTCACCTTTTGAAGTTCTGGCGTTATATAAACTCCACAACTCTGGACGCTGGGCTTTAGGATCCCATTGACCAAACTCATCACGAAATGAAAATATTCTTTCTTTTGCACGCGCTTTTTCTTCATCTCGTCTAGCGCCACCCATTAATGCGTCAAACTCGTGTTCCTCAATCGCCTCTAAAAGAGTAACGGCTTGCGCTGCGTTTCTAGAATCTAATGCATGTTTGAGTTTGACAGTTCCTTTTTTAATAGAATCCTCTACATGCGCAACAATTAATTGTGCACCTGTCTTCTCTACAATCTCATCTCTAAACTGAATGACCTCAGGATAGTTATGTCCAGTATCAACATGCAATAAAGGAAATGGTAAGTTGATCTTTCTCTGACCAAACCAAAATGCTTTTCTTGCTAGATGAAACATCACAATAGAATCTTTACCGCCAGAAAACAATAAAGCTGGTCGACTACATTGAGCAACGACCTCACGAATGATATAAATTGATTCTGCCTCTAGATAATCAAGGTGCTGATTTTGAATCTGATTGATTAATGTCATTTTTCTACACTTTCCATCACATGTAAGCCACATTCTTTACTATCTTGCTGTAACCACCACCAACGACCAGCTCGGATATCTTCCCCGTCTTTGATAGCTCTGGTACAAGGCTCACAACCAATACTTGGGTATCCTTTTTTGTGCAAAGGATGAATTGGAACATTCCGCAATTGCAAATACGCCCACATTTGCTTTTCTGTAAGATCAAAAATTGGGTTAAATTTGGCAATCCCTCGATCTTTATCTAACTCCTCAAACTCAAGCTCAGTTCTAGTTATAGCTTGTTCACGGCGCTGTCCTGTTAACCAAGCATCAGCGCTTTTTAAAGCTTTATTCAGAGGTATAACTTTACGTATTCCACAACAAGCCTTTTTAGCATCTTCAGATTCATAAAAAGCATTTAAACCACGGTCCTGAATATATTGATTAACCTGTTCTATATCTGGCTCAATACTTTGTATCTGAATCTTGTAATGCTCTTGTACCAATTGATACATATCCAAGGTCTCTTGATGTAATCTGCCAGTATTTAAAGTAAAAATCTCAATTGGTAGATTTTCTGATGCAATGACATCCGTAATCACCATATCTTCTGCAGCTAAACTTGTGGCAAATTTAACCGCTTGATACCGTGTGCTTATTTTTTTTAGCCGATCTGCTAATCTAATATATAAATGCTCAATATCACTGATACTGTGTTCACTACGAGGGATTTTCCATAAAGAGATACTCATGCAAGTACCTCCTGTAATGTTGTTCTCAATCCACGCCAATCATTTTGCATCGTCACACTAAACCGATTGAGTTGTTCAATAGCAAATTCTAAATTTTGATCTTGGCGTAAATCAAAGGCATCAAATCCTACACGGGCCATCGGTAAAACTTGATCAACCAGTACATCCCCTATTGCCCTTAACTCTTTTTGCCATCCAAAATGCTCGCGCAAAATGGCTGCAGTACTAAAGCCTCTTCCATCTCTAAAGATTGGAAAATCAATCGCGATGATACTGGCTTGATTCAAAACAATTTGGGTTAATTCTGAATCTTTCAATATATCGTCTGTTACTGTGAAATAAATACCAAGCGTTTGAGCAGCAAGCTTTGTTTGAAGAGCTGCTTGATGATTTTTCCAAAAACCGAAAGCAACAAAGGTATGACGATCTCCTAAAGTATCAGGATTAAGATCTGACTCCCTTTGGATCAACCAAATATTATCTTGGATACTCGGCTTAGTATTTTTAAAATATTGAATATATTTAGGCATTTGCTAACTCCTGCTCAACTTTTTGATAAACCTTATTTTTAAATGGCTCAATACCAATTCGTTGATAAGTTTCTATAAATGACTCTTGCCCAATGCGCTTTTGTTCAAATACTTCAATAATTTTTTGAATGATATTTGGTACTTCTGCAGCACTAAAGGATGGACCAATAACTTTACCTATCGCAGTAGAATTTCCTTGCTGCCCGCCTAAAGTAATCTGATACCACTCTGTTCCATCTTTATCGACACCTAAAATACCAATATTCGCAACATGGTGGTGTCCACAAGAATTAATACATCCAGAAATATTGAGACTTAAATCGCCAAGATCATACAAATAATCTAAATCATCAAATTGCTTTGCAATTTCAGCGGCAATCGGTAAGGATTTTGCGTTAGCAAGAGAACAAAAATCTCCACCTGGGCATACAATCATGTCGCTTAACAAGCCAATATTCGAGCGCGCTAAACCATGTTGCTTCAATGTTTGATAGATAGCAAATAAATGCGTTTGCTCAACATCGGCTAAAACTAAATTTTGCTCATGCGTCACGCGAATTTCTGAATAACTATATTGACGGGATAAGTTAGCTACAACATTCATTTGTTCAGCAGTAGCATCTCCTGGCGCACTTCCATGATGGTTTTTAAGACTTATCACCACACTCAAATATCCTGGTACTTGATGTTTTTTGGTGTTTCTTTCTAACCAATTTGCAAATGACTTTTGCTGATCTTTTGGAGCTAGGTTAATGATGTCAAACAAGGACTGCTGTGGGATTTTTAGATAATTTGGTTTTACAAAATGCTTTGCAACTCTTTGCCATTCTTGCTCCACAAAACCGTCATTACGATCTTTCATCAAGGCCCATTGCTCTTCAACCTCTTTTGCAAATTGCTCTGGACCAAGTGCTTTCACTAAAATCTTAATACGTGCCTTGTATAGATTATCTCTGCGTCCATAACGGTTATAAACACGTAATACGGCATTAAGATAGCTTGGTAATTGTTGCCAAGGTAAATCGCCTTTAATAAAGCTTGCGAGTATTGGAGTACGACCTAATCCACCGCCAGCATAGATATCTGCAACGACATTTTCTGCATCATCTTTTTTGAGAACGATACCAACATCGTGCACCATTGTCACAGCTCTATCAGTTTTAGAACCATTGATTGCAATTTTAAATTTACGAGGTAGGTAAGCAAACTCAGGATGCAGCGTTGACCATTGACGCAATAGTTCACAAAAAGGTCTTGGGTCCACAACTTCGTCCTGGGCTACCCCAGCAAATGGATCACTCGTAATGTTTCTGACAACATTTCCAGATGTCTGAATCGCATGCATCTGTACTTTGGCTAAATCAGACAAAATTGCTGGGCTATCTTCGAGAGTTAACCAGTTGAATTGAACGTTTTGACGTGTTGTGAAATGGCCATAGCCTTTGTCATAGCGCCTTGCAATATAAGCTAACTGATCTAATTGATCCGCATTCAAAACCCCATAAGGTATTGCAACACGAAGCATATAAGCATGAAGTTGGTAATAAAGCCCATTCTGTAATCGTAGTGGTCGAAACTCTTCTTCAGACAAAGTTCCGTTGAGTCGGCGTTCTACCTGAAACTTAAACTCCTGCGCTCTAGAATCAACCAGGGATTGATCAATGTGATCATATTTATACATAGAAAACTTTCATTAAGAAACTAATTTGAACCCAACGAGTGTTAAGACACTTGCAAGAATCGTTCGGGTGACACGCTCAGGGAAGGCGCTTGCCATCTTTGCACCCAACCAAATAGCCGGAACTGAGCCAATTAAAAGAGCAATTAATAAATCGAAGTGAACATTTCCTAACCAGAAATGCCCCAATCCAGCTAGAGCTGTTAACGGAACAGCATATGCAATATCTGTTCCAGCAACTTCAGCTGGTTTTAGGGTCGGATAAAGAAAAACAATAATCGTGGCTCCAACTGCTCCAGCACCAATGGATGAAATGGTTACCAAGATGCCAATAATGACGCCAGCACCGATAGTCGCCAAACGAAGTGCATTTCCTTTGACTTCGTATTGAGGATTTTTACTGAGCCAAACTTTTAAACGTGCTCTAAAAATTAAAGACAGCGCTGTTAATAAAACAGAAATCCCAATAGAGAACTTAATGTAATGCTGCCATTCTTGAGAAATGCTACCTAAATATTTTAAGAAAAAAATGCTAGCAATTGCTGCAGGAAGACTCCCTAAACACAGTAAGCGGACAATATCCCACCGAACATGACCCTGCAAACGATGCGCAAAAGTTCCTACCCCTTTAGTTAAAGCTGCAAATGCCAAATCGGTTCCCACCGCAATACTAGGAGAAATACCAAAAATAAGGGTTAATAATGGGGTCATAAGTGACCCTCCACCTACTCCAGTAAGACCTACCAATAAGCCAACAAGTGCCCCTGCAAAGATATATAAATAATTAAATTCGAATAAATTTTCCATAGGGGTGTATTCTCCACCTCAATAATAAGATTTACAAAT
>Ga0208106_1000013_pt1 | contig 81120 bp, 73 predicted proteins | sample CryBogCBE25Jul08_FD_184577 | JGI IMG/M metagenome (GOLD analysis project Ga0208106, IMG submission 184577) | Freshwater microbial communities from Crystal Bog, Wisconsin, USA - CBE25Jul08 (SPAdes) | ecosystem: Environmental > Aquatic > Freshwater > Lake | place: Crystal Bog, Wisconsin, USA...
ATTTGTTACCGTACATATTTCCTGAATTCTCCCATTCAACTTTTTGACGGTAAGCTGCTACAAAAAAGTCTAGATGTGGTTTTGCTTGATATTTGAATCCGATACCCAAGTTTTGAACTTGTTTCATAGTTGCTGGATGGTTAGACATTTGTTGAGTGTTTGGAGATAAGTTTGAATTTGAAAAGCCAAGCTTTAAATTGACTTTTCCTATTTGGTGAGCAATACCCCCATTCAGAATATGTGAAGCACCTTGATGATGTTTTACGCCCTTATTTTCTGCAACAGAGTATGAACCAGCTAATAAAGTATTTCCAAGTTGATAGCTAAGACCTAGGGCCATATAAGGGTCTATTTTATTTTCTTCATTTCCTATTTGATAACTTGTGATTACCTGTAAGTTTTGATTTTTGTAGGTGTACTTTAGAGCATGATCTATCCATTTATTACCATATCGACCATTTAGCGTTCCGCTGAGATCATCGATAACATATTTTTGACGTATTAATCCACTGGGATCAATTAAGCGAGCAATGTCAAAACCCACAGAAGATTGAAGCCCCAAAGTAAATTGTCCCAATTGGGTATTTTCGTAACCTATGTAATTTCTTCGTTTGAAAAGTACAGATGGATGAGTATGATGCGTATCTGCTTCAAGATTAAATAATATAAAGTGAGACGGACTCAACTCTTCTTTACCTTTTAGGCCGAATCGAGAGGCCATTTTGTTACCTTGCTTTATTTCAACATCATCCTGATGCTGCATATTTTTTTGAAAGTGCACCTGTATACCTTGATCCATAAGACCATACAGTTGTACAGAATTTGCAGAAGCAATATTAGCTAGACCCAACCCAATTGAACAGCATAAGCATTTTTTAAACATTAGATTCCTTTTAGAAATATGTGAGTTATTTAGAACTTTTGGTTCTGGGCGTAACAGTAACAAATTTCAAATACGCCCAAAGCTTATAAGTCTTAAGGGTCGTATGGAATAGTTTGTTGATTGAGAAATTAAGCTTTGCATCGCCAAATACTTCGATCATGTTTATACTCAATTGATAAAAATAATTAACCCCTTATCAAAACTTAAAAACATGAAAAAAACAAACACAACAAAAGAAACAATTGGCATCATTGGCTTAGGAATTATGGGAGGGATCATGGCTGAGACCCTACTTTTAAATGGTTACAAAGTCTGTGGTTTTGATATTGCGCCAGCGGCAAATAAGCGATTAAAAAAAGCAGGTGGCCTACCTTTGCATTCTGTGAAAGAAGTTGTTTTGTCCTCTGACGTAGTGATTACTTCCTTAGCCACTAGTAAGGCTTTAAAAACGGTATATCAAGAAATAAAAGAAACCTTAATAGAGCAAGCTAAGAAGTTAATTATTATTGAAACAAGCACTTTAGCCATGAGTGATAAAGAGCATATTGCTCAAGAAGTAGATATAAAAGGTGTCAAATTATTAGATTGTCCAATTAGTGGGACTGCTGCAAGAATGAAAGATCGTGCTTGGACAATATTTGTAAGTGGTGAAGAAAAAATCTGTAAAAAAATGCAGACTATTTTTAAATGTTTATCAGATAACTCCCCTTACGTTGGGGAATACGGTAATGGTTTAAAAATGAAGTTTATTGCTAACCATTTGGTAGCAATTTATAACGTAGCATGTGCAGAAGCAACCATCTTTGCTAAAAAAATTGGGTTAAACCCACAAGAGGTTTTAGACATATTTGGGCCAAGCCCTGTCATTGGCACTGGTGTTATGCGTCTACGTATGCCATTCATGATTGATCGACAATATACGCCGCCAACAATGAAGGTTGAGGTATGGCAAAAGGATATGCAAGTAATTGGTGATTTAGCGAAGTCCGTAGATTGTCCTTTGCCGATTTTTAATGCCACAGCTCCCATATATACAGCTGCTATGGCACAAGGATTAGCTTTATCAGATACTGCTTCAACGGCAGAGGTTCTTGGAAAAATGGCTGGTTTGTATCAGGATACTAAGCGTTAATGCGTAGCTTGGTGTAATCAATTAAACTATGCATTATCAACATTTAACGTTTAATTTATTTTGCTTACAGACCAATTAATTATTGAGCTTGATAAAGCTCTTAAAACTTTATCTGGTGTTGTTGCTGTTCGTAGACCGGTTCCAGAACCGGAGGTTCAATCAGCAAATGAACTTACTGAACAAGAAAAAAAACATGCGGCCAGTTTAATGAGGGTTAATCATGTTGGCGAAATATGTGCTCAGGCGCTATATCAAGCACAACGTGTAACGAGTTCTTCAGCAAAAACTAAGGAACAATTAGCCAAGGCTGCAATTGAAGAGGAAGATCACCTTCATTGGTGTGCGCAACGTATTGAAGAGTTAGGTTCTCGACCAAGCTTATTAAACCCTTTATGGTACTCAGGGTCATTTGCCATAGGGCTTATCGCAGGCCTCGCAGGTGATGCTTGGAATTTAGGTTTTGTAGTTGAGACAGAAAAGCAAGTTGAGCAACACTTAGATTCTCATCTAACGAGCCTACCTGAGGACGATTTCGCTTCCAGAGCCATTGTTAAGCAAATGCGGATTGAAGAAATTGAGCACGGCAACATGGCTAAAGATGCTGGTGCAAAAGAATTGCCTGAGTTGGTGAAAAAAGTCATGGCTAGCACTTCTAAGGTCATGACAAAAGTTGCATACCACGTCTAAATTTGAAGAAAATTCCTTCCCCAATAAGGGTTCTTACTAGGCTATTTAATTTGCTTTATGAGGTATTACTTGTAAGGCTATGTTTTCTATTCATTTTTTATAAATTCCCACATGAATTCCTCTTTCTAAGTTATTGTAAATACAAGAAAATTTATAAAAATTTCATGCCAAAACCCTTGACCATACTCTTTCAGTGCTTTAAAGTGGGAAGAAGTGTGAAAAAGTGGGGAAAATTGCATGTTTCAGGGTGCTTCGGCGATCAATTTGGATGTCAAAGGACGGATGTCAATTCCGGCTCGGCATCGTGACGCCCTTTTAGCACAAGGTCAAGGGAAAATTACCTTAACAAAACATCCGGATGGATGTCTCTTGCTGTTTCCTCAACTTGAGTGGGAAAGTTTTCGTGAGCGTGTAGCCAAATTGCCGCTAGAGGCAAATTGGTGGCGTCGAATTTTTCTCGGTAACGCGTCTGAAATGGAAATGGATGGATCAGGTCGTATATTGATCAGTCCTGAGTTAAGAGCGGCTTCGTGTATGGAGAAAGAAATAATTTTGCTAGGTATGGGTAGTCATCTAGAAGTATGGGATGCAAAGACCTATGCCGAAAAAGAGCAATTAGCGATTTCTCAAGGTATGCCAGAAGCATTAAAACAATTTAATTTCTGATGTTGGGGACCTATGACCTACAGTCATCGCCCGGTTTTGCTGGACGAGGCAGTTACCGCCTTACTTGGGGAGATGCCCAAATCAAAAGCACTTTATCTCGATGGTACATTTGGCAGGGGCGGGCACTCGAGCTTGATTTTGGAGAAGATGGCCAGCGACAGTCGACTAATTGCTTGCGACAAAGATCCTCAGGCGATCGAGCAGGCTCAAAAGATTTCCGACTCTCGTTTCAAGATAGAGCACAGCTCATTTGCAAAGATGTCTTCATTCGTCTCAGAAAACAGTTTAGATGGAATTTTGCTCGATCTGGGAATCAGTTCTCCGCAAATAGATCAAGCAGAGAGGGGCTTTTCTTTTCGGATGGATGGTCCACTCGATATGCGCATGAACTTTCAAGAGGGGCCAAGTGCGCAGGAGTGGTTGGCAACAGCAGATGAAAAAACAATTGCAAAGGTAATAAAGGAATATGGGGAAGAACGGTTTGCTGTATCGATTGCAAAGGCGATTATTGCTAGCCGAGAGCAAGGTATTGCCATTAGGACCACAAGACAGCTCGCGACGCTCGTGGCTAGTGTCGTCCGCTCGCGTGAGTATGACCAAGATCCGGCCACGAGGACATTTCAAGCTATACGGATTTTCATCAACCAAGAACTCCACGATTTGGAGGAAGGTTTAAAGATGTCATTGAATTTGTTACAACCTGGTGGTCGATTAGTGGTGATAAGTTTTCACTCCTTGGAAGATCGCTTGGTGAAACAATTTATGCAACAGAACAGTAAAGTCGATGTCCCAAGAGGTTTTGCTATCAGAGAATCAGATTTACCCAAATCCCCTTTAAAAATTATTTCAAGAGTAAAGCCAAGTGCCGATGAAATTGCACAAAATCCTCGTTCAAGATCTGCAGTCATGCGTGTTGCAGAGAAAGTGGGTATGCAATGAACCGCGCTGTTGTCCTATTAATTTTGGCATTAATGACTTGTTCATTGATGCTTGTTTATTCGCAGCAGCGATCCAGAATGTTGTACGCCGAGAAAAATCGCTTAGAGATGCAAGAAATGCGTCTTAATCAAGAATGGGGTCGTCTTGAGTTTGAGCAAAGAGATTTATCGAAATCAACCAGGATTGTTGATATTGCTACGAAGCAATTGCATATGAAAGACCCGAACCAAGATAAGACAATTTACATTAGGGATAAGTCTAATTGAAAGTTCATCACAGTAACCCCTCTAATACTTTAGTTCTCAGATTGCCAATGTGGCGATCTAGGGTTGTATTGTTTCTCATGTTTGTAGGCTTTTTAGCATTATTGGGACGTGCTTTTTGGATTCAAGGTCCTGGGAATGATTTTTATGCGCAAAAAGGAAAGCGTGTTAACAGAGTAATTGTATTGCCCTCTGTTCGTGGAAAGATATTAGATAGAAATGGTGAAATTTTAGCAACGAGTTTAGAAGCGAAAACTATCATTGCTTATCCAGAAACAATTCCTGATGATTTACCAGCATCAAAAATAGCAGCATTTGCAAAACTTCTAAAAATGAGTGAGTCTGAATTAAAGAAAAAATTATCAGATTCAAAAAACCAACTTTATCTTCGTAGACAAGTTGAGCCTGAAATCGCTGCACAAATTAAAGAATTGGCAATACCTGGCATTTTGATAACTAGCGAATATCGTCGTTATTATCCTGATCGTGAGTCTATGGCCCATATCGTTGGGTTTACTGATATTCAGGATAAGGGTCAAGATGGAATGGAACTTTCTAATGACGAGTTATTGTCTGGGAAAGATGGACAAAAACATGTTGTTATTGATCGTCTAGGAAGAGTTGTTGATGATTTAGGTGATTTTCAACCGCCTCGTAATGGAAAGGATTTACAACTATCAGTAGATAGCAAGATTCAGGGAATTTCGTATGAAGCTCTAAAAAAAGCAGTAACTGAAAATCGTGCAAAGTCTGGGTCTGCGGTTGTATTGGACGCTATTACAGGCGAGGTTCTTGCGATGGCAAATTACCCCTCATATGACCCTAATAATCGAAGCAATATGACAGGTGATCAGTTACGTAATCGTGCATTAACAGATACGTTTGAGCCTGGATCAACAATGAAGCCTTTTACGATTTCATTATCTTTAGAAAAAGGGTTAATCAAGCCAACAACTCAATTCCCGATTGGGCATTTACAAATTGGTAAAAAAGTAATTACGGATACTCACTCATATTCCGTTCTTTCTGTATCTCAAATTATTCAGAAATCAAGCAATATCGGAACTTCAAGAATTGCACTACAAATGGAACCAGAGGACATGTGGACAATCTTCCAGTCTGTAGGTTTTGGACAGGCTCCAAAAGTCGGGTTTAGGGGTGCAGTTGCAGGAACATTAAAGCCTTATGAAAAGTGGGGTAAGTTGGATCAAGCAATAATGTCTTTTGGCTATGGAATATCTACCTCCTTATTCCAACTTGCAAGGGCTTATACAATTTTTGCAAGAGATGGTGAATTAGTTCCCATTTCGATGGTGAAGGTTGACAAAGCTCCTGTTGGAACTAGAGTTATTTCGTCAAAGACATCTATCGAAATGCGCAATATGTTAGAGCTCGTAACACAAGAGGGTGGTACTGCTCCTAAGGCGCAGGTACCAGGATATCGTGTTGGAGGCAAAACAGGAACTGCTCATAAATCTCTGGGCAAGGGTGGTTATGCAAGTAATAAATATGATGGATTTTTTGCAGGTATTGCACCTATCAGTAGTCCCCGAATTGTTGTTGCTGTTGTGATAGATGAGCCATCTGCCGGGTCACATTATGGTGGAGATGTTGCTGCCCCTGTCTTTTCTTCGATAACTGGAGCGACATTAAGAAGTTTGGGTGTGCCACCTGATGAAAACTTGAAAGAGCTTGTTCAAATTAAAGATCAAGTTCTAGCGCAAAAAGTGGTTTTAAATAGATGATAAAAGCAGAAATCAAATCTTCTTTTCATTTAAAAGATATTCAATATTTAATGTTGAGTGAAGTAGAACGCACTGCGCATTTATCATCAGATACACGACTTCTTCAAGCTGGGGATGTATTTTTAGCATATCCCGTTGGAAGTGGTAAAGGAAGAAGTGATAATCGAATTCATATTGCTAAAGCATTGTCACTTGGGGTAAGTCTAGTTTTATACGACAGTGAAAATTGGTTAGAAAACGAAAATATTGAAGCAAGAGAACAGCTTGGTGATGCAAGATGCTATGCCGTTCCACACTTGGCAGAAATGGCAAGTGAAATTGCTGATTGGTGGTATGGAAATCCATCTTCGGATTTAAATGTTATAGGCGTTACAGGAACGAATGGTAAAACTACTGTGACGCATTGGCTAACTCAATCTTTTGCTAAGACTAAAAAATCTGCAGTATTTGGCACATTGGGTTATGGTGAATTAGGTCACCTCAAGGTAACTGGATTTACAACTCCCGACGCATCTAGAGTGCAGCGCGTTTTATCTGAATTAAAGTCGGAATCTATCAAGCTTGTTGCGATGGAGGTATCCTCTCACGCTTTGGAACAAGAAAGAGTTGCTCATGTTCATTTTAAAACGGCAATATTTACAAACTTGAGCCAAGACCATTTGGATTATCACGGCAATATGGAAGAGTATGCGCGTGCCAAATTCGAATTGTTTAGATTTGTAAGTCTAGAAAATATCATTATCAATATTGATGATGTGATTGGTAGTAAGTGGATTGAAGAGCTTGTTAAAACTTCTAAAGCAAAAATTTGGGCTTACGGATCCTCGAGTTCTTTAGCAGGTTTGTCATGTGCAAATCAAGTTCAAACTGTTTTAATTGATTCTTATGAGGTAACGAAGCAGGGTGTAAAAGTCGATTGTTCAATTCAAGGGGTAACTTACCCTTTGACACTCGATGTCATTGGAAAATTCAATGTTGAAAATTCATTAGCGGTCTTAACGGCTTTGATTGCCAATGATGTTCCTGTTGATCAAGCACTATTACAGTTAAAGCAATTAAAACCGGTTGATGGTCGACTTGAAATGTTGAACATCAATGATGCTCAGTATCCATTGATGGTTGTTGATTTTGCGCACACACCTGATGCTCTAGAAAAAGTCTTATTAGCATTAAAACCAATGGCAAATGCAAGAGATGGTCAATTAGTTTGTGTCTTCGGTTGTGGTGGTGATCGTGACACACTAAAGCGTCCCATCATGGGGAGAATCGCAAGTGAAATTGCTGATCGTGTCATTTTAACGAGTGATAACCCAAGGTCAGAAGATCCTCAAGAAATCATTCAACAAATACTACAAGGTATTGAAGCTTACAAGCAGTCTAAAGTTACAACAGTTGTAGATCGTGCATTTGCAATATTGTCCTCAGTGAAACAATCTGGTCCCAATGATGTTGTCTTGGTTGCTGGAAAAGGTCATGAGAAAGTTCAAGAAATTGCAGGAAACCGTTTTGTATTTTCTGATCAAGATCATATTCGTTTAGCGATCAGGGGGGTAGTGCTATGACTACTTTCTTAAGTCTTGAAAAAATGCAAGCTATGGTTCCTGGCTCACGTATTGTGAATGCTTCTCCAGAACAAGCTAAAAAGCCAATTCATCGATTCTCAACAGATAGTAGAAAAATTGAGCAAGATGATTTTTTTATTGCTTTAGTAGGCGAACAGTTTGACGGTAATACTTTTATCTCAAATGTCATGAGTAAAGGTGCGATTGGGGCAATAGCGAGTAAAGCAGAGTTTGTTCCTCAAGGTTTTCCAGCATTACTTGTATCTGACACCATAAGAGCAATGCAAAAAATTGCTAGTGCATGGAGACATGAATTAAACACCACAATTATTGTTGTGACAGGAAGTAATGGAAAAACAACCGTAAAAGAAATGATTGCAAGTATTTTGCGAGAAGCATTTGGTTCAAAAAATGTATTAGCAACGATGGGTAATTTAAATAATGAAATTGGTTTGCCATTAACGCTTTTAGGGCTTCAAGAGCATCACCAAATTGCTGTTATTGAACTTGGAATGAACCATCCTGGCGAGACAAGTTTATTAGCAAAAATAGCGCAGCCGAATATTGTTCTGATTAATAATGCTCAACGAGAGCACCAAGAATTTATGCATACAGTTGAGGCTGTTGCTAGGGAACATGCAGATGCTATTAAAGAGTTATTGAACAATGGTGTTGCTGTTTTTCCAGCTGATTCTGAATTCACAACAATTTGGAAACAAGTCGCTAAAGATAAAAAATATATCGACTTTTCTTTGAGTAATGGTCAACAAGAGGGTGTTGGAAAAACCTATGGAGTTTGGGTTGCAGATGGCACTTTAGATATTTATTTTAAAACAAGTGAATCAAATAATGAAAATATCAAAGTTAAATTAAACACTCTAGGTGATCACAATGCAAAAAATGCTATAGCTGCCACAAGTGTTGCTATTGCTGCTCAAATTGGAATAAGGTCAATTCAAAAAGGATTAGAGAAGTTTATCCCTGTTGAAGGAAGAATGAGAACGTATCAGTTACCTGGATTGGATAACAGATCATGTTTAATAGACGATACCTACAATGCAAATCCTGATTCTGTTATTGCTGCTATTGATGTACTTGCAAAATTATATGGAACAAAATGGCTTGTCTTAGGTGATATGGGAGAAGTAGGTGATCAAGGTAAGGAGTTCCATCAAGAGATTGGTGAATATGCTCAGAAGAGGGGAATTGATTATCTTTACGCAACAGGTGAATTATCTACTTACGCAATAGAAGGTTTTAATACTTCTTCTCAAGACAAAGTTGGTATTCGGGGAGTTCATTTTGCTGAGCAAAAAAGTTTGTTAAAGCAATTGAAATCCAATTTACATGATCAAGAAAAAAATAAACATGAATCTATAGCTGTTTTAGTAAAAGGATCTCGTTTTACTAAGATGGAAAGAATCGTGCATGCTTTATTAAAAGAGGAGAGCTTATGTTTCTAGCTCTAGCCCAGTGGTTACAAAGTGACATTGGATTTTTAAGGGTATTTAATTACATCACCTTCCGTGCGGTGATGGCAACCCTTACTGCTCTAGGAATTGGTTTGATATTTGGCCCTTGGGTGATTCGTCGTTTGACCATTTTAAAAGTAGGGCAAGCTGTTAGAACGGATGGACCTAAAACACATTTAATTAAAAGTGGAACGCCAACGATGGGAGGTGTTCTGATTCTAATAAGTATTGCAATATCAACATTGCTCTGGAGTGATTTGAGTAATCGCTTTATTTGGGCTGTTTTATGGGTAACTCTGGGATTTGGAATCGTTGGTTGGGTGGACGATTATCGTAAAGTGGTTTACAAGAATCCTAAAGGGATGAGTTCAAAAGAGAAATATTTTTGGCAGTCATTGATTGGCATATTGGCTGCCGTATATCTCGTTTTTGCCATTACTGACCATGGTAATCAAGGCATCGTTAAAAACATGTTGCAGTGGAAAAATGATGGATACAATTTTTATATTCTCAATAATCTAAATCTTGTAGTCCCATTTTTTAAATCGATTAACTATCCATTAGGCGCTATTGGATTTGTAATACTGACGTATTTAGTGATTGTTGGAAGTAGTAATGCGGTAAATTTAACTGATGGTCTTGATGGTTTAGTCATCATGCCTGTTATTTTGGTTGGTTCAGCTCTGGGTGTTTTTGCATATGTGACTGGTAATGCAATTTATGCCAAATATCTATTATTCCCATACATTCCTGGAACAGGTGAGTTGCTCATATTTTGCGGTGCTATTGGCGGTGCTGGATTAGCATTCTTATGGTTTAACACACATCCAGCTCAAGTATTTATGGGCGATGTTGGAGCCTTAGCTTTAGGTGGTGCGTTAGGAACAGTCGCTGTGATTGTGAGGCAAGAGATTGTTTTATTTATTATGGGTGGTATTTTTGTTGTAGAGACACTGTCCGTCATTCTTCAAGTTACTTGGTTTAAATATACGAAAAGAAAATATGGTGAGGGCCGAAGAATTTTTAGGATGGCTCCACTACATCATCATTTTGAACTTGGTGGTTGGAAAGAGACTCAAGTAGTAGTTCGTTTCTGGATCATTACGATTATTTTGGTTCTTGTTGGACTTTCAAGCTTAAAACTAAGATGACAGACTATCAACATCAGATCCCTCAAATACCAGGAGCTCTTCAATTAGATGGGCAAGGGGCTTTATCGATTCTGATTATGGGCATTGGGGAATCTGGTCAGGCTATGGCAAAGTGGGCGCTGAGTCAAGGTGCAAAAGTAAGCATGCACGACACCAGGTTACAAAACACTTTATCTCAAGGCGCACAAGAAAAAGTTCAGATCTTACAAAATCTTGGAATTCAAATTAGTTTTGGCAAAGAAGACAACTCACCTAATTTAGAATCCATCAATGTAATCGCAATGAGTCCAGGCATTTCTCCTATAGAGCCATGGATTGCGCAATTATTTCAGAAAGCTAAGGAACGCAATATAGCTATTTGGGGAGAGTTAGATTTATTCAAAAATGCGTTAAAGGCCTTAAAACAAGACCGTCAATATATTCCAAAAATTGTCGCAATTACTGGTACCAATGGAAAGACCACAACAACTGCACTAAGCGGTATTGTTTTTGAAAAAACGGGTCACACTGTTGCTGTTGCTGGCAATATTAGCCCAGCGCTTTTAGATAAATTAAGTCAATGTTTAATTGAAGATAATCTCCCAGAGATATGGGTGCTAGAGCTATCAAGCTATCAACTTTATTACAGTAAAGATTTTAATCCCGATGCGGCTACTGTTCTTAATATTACCGAAGATCATTTAGATTGGCATGGTGATATGGAGCACTACTGGGCAGCTAAGAAAAAAATATTTGGTTTGAATACTGTTCCAGTATTGAATCGTGATGATCCAAAAGTAATGTCTATGGTGGATTTGCAAAAGAAAGATTTACCAAGAGTCATTACTTTTGGTATCGATACACCATTAGAGCAGGATAGTTTTGGGATTGTAGGTGATAAGAGTGGTGGTATTGATTGGTTAGCCTGGGTTATGCCTCCAGAAGATCTGGGTCAACGTAGGCGTCGTCGTATCAAAGCAGTATCCGATGAGTATGAACAACCTATACAAATTAAGAGGTTAATACCAACTGAAGCTTTACTTATTAAAGGTAGACATAACGCGACGAATACATTAGCAGCATTAGGTCTAGGTCAAGCGATTCAACTTAGCATGGCATCTCTATTACATGGATTGAGAGATTATCGTGGTGAACCACATCGCGTACAGGGTATTGCTGTAGTGGATGATGTTGAATACATCGACGATAGTAAGGGTACTAATGTAGGCGCAACTCTTGCCGCTCTTGAAGGTTTGGGAGTTACTGCAGGAAATCAAAAAATTATTTTGATTGCAGGTGGTGATGGGAAAGGCCAAAATTTTGCGCCACTAACATCCGCAATTCATCAATATGTAAAACATGTCTTTTTATTGGGTAAGGATGCGCAAAAAATTGATGAAGTCATTGATCATCAAAAAGTTACTGTAACTAGAGTTAGTTCTATAGAAGAGGCAGTTGCACAAGCAGCTTCTTTTGCAAAGGCTGGAGATAAAGTGCTTTTATCCCCAGCGTGTGCAAGCTTAGATATGTTTAAAGATTATGTGCACCGTGCAGAAGTATTTGCAAATGCGGTCAACGAATTAGGACATCAAACGCAACGTGTTGAGGTGGGTCTATGAAAAATATGATTTCTAATAGTGCTGGCGAGTTCTCAAAAATTTGGTCTAAATCCAGAAATGGAATTGGGGGAGGATTACGAGAAGGTTTTAATGATTTTCGTTCAGAGTTAAGAGATGCAACGAAAGCAAAAAAATACACTCGTTCAGGGATGACTCAATGGGATCAACCATTACTTTGGACAACGATTTTGCTTGTATTGGTTGGGGTAGTGATGGTCTATTCAGCATCTATCACCATTGCAAATGGAGCTGGGAGCACTGGAAGTCAAACAAGTATTAGTTATTTAGTACGTCACGTAGGATCTATTTTTATAGCTGTAATAGCAGGACTGGTTGTATATCAGATACCTCTTAAAGTTTGGGATAGAGTATCGCCACTTATTTTTGCGGTGACGATTGTTTTATTGATTGCTGTATTAATACCTGGTCTGGGTCATGCGGTCAAAGGCTCTAGAAGATGGATTCCAATGGGGATTATGAATTTTCAGCCATCTGAACTTATGAAGATAGCTTGCGTTTTATTTGTTGCGCATTACACGGTGCGACGTCAAGAGTTTTTACATTCATTTGTAAAAGGGTTCTTGCCCATGGGATTTATTGTGGCAGTAGTTGGGGTGTTGTTGCTACTTGAACCTGATATGGGAGCGTTCTTAGTAGTAGCTGGTATTGCAATGGGAATTTTGTTCTTGGGTGGTATCAGCGCAAAACTATTTGGATATTTAATATTTATTGGAATCATGGCATTTAGTGCAATTGTTGCCCTGTCTCCATTTAGAAGAGCAAGGATCATGGCCTTCTTGGACCCATGGGATCCAACTCAGGCGCAGGGTAAAGCATATCAATTAACACACTCATTGATGGCCTTTGGTCGTGGTGAGTGGTTTGGTGTTGGACTTGGTGGCAGTGTTGAAAAGTTACATTATTTACCTGAAGCGCATACTGACTTTATTCTTGCTGTTATTGGCGAGGAGTTAGGATTTGTTGGCGTCTTTATTGTGATTCTTGGTTTTTACTATATCGTCAGACGTTCTTTCATGATTGGTAGAACCTGTTTACAACTTGAAAGAAGTTTTGCGGGACTCGTAGCAAAAGGAATCGGTATTTGGATTGGCTGGCAGACCTTTATTAACATGGGTGTTAATTTAGGATTGTTACCAACTAAAGGTTTGACTTTGCCATTAGTCAGTTATGGTGGTTCAGCACTTTTGCTGAATATTATGGCAATAGCAATTCTGTTAAAGATTGATGCTGAAAATCGTGTATTGATGCGAGGTGGAAAGATATGACCAATTTCACTCCGCTATCTAAATCAATACTCATTATGGCTGGTGGGACTGGGGGACATATTTTCCCGGGCTTAGCTGTTGCTGAGTATTTGCGTTTAGAGGGTTGGAGAGTATTTTGGTTAGGTAATCCTAATGGGATGGAATACAACATTATTCAGCAACGTGGAATCCCTTTTGAGCCTGTTACGTTTGGAGGTCTCAGAGGTAAGGGCTTGATGACCAAGTTAAAACTGCCATTTCATTTATTAAAAGCTTCAGTGCAAAGTGTTGGTGTCATCAAAAAAATCAAACCTAATGTACTTTTAGGGATGGGGGGATATATAACATTCCCTGCTGGAATGATGGCGCGTGTGATGGGATATCCACTTGTATTACATGAGCAGAACTCTATTGCTGGATTAGCGAATAAAGTTTTATCCAAATTGGCTTCTAGAAGTTTATGTGCATTTCCGCAGGCACTTCCAGGTTCTGAATGGGTAGGTAATCCTTTGAGAGCCGATTTATTAAAACTTCCTGAGCCAAGTGAACGCTTTTTAAATAGGACTGGTCCTTTACACGTATTGGTTGTTGGTGGAAGTTTAGGTGCGCAGGCTTTAAATGAGATCGTTCCACAGGCGATGAGTCTAATAGAAGAAAACCAAAGGCCAACGATTACCCATCAGTCAGGACAAAAGAATTTAGAGGCATTACAAGCCAACTATGAAAAAGCGGGAGTTAAGGCTGAAATTGTGCCGTTTATAGAAAACATGGCTCAAGCTTATGAAAAAGCTGATCTTGTGATATGTCGTTCAGGAGCTATGACCATTGCTGAATTAGCTGCTTGTGGAGTGGCTTCTTATTTAGTTCCATTTCCTTATGCAGTAGATGATCATCAAACTAAAAATGCTGAATTTTTATCTCAGGCTGGAGCAGCAGTATTGATGCCTCAATCAGAATTAACCCCACAAATACTTGCACAGTATTTGAAAATAATAACTAGAACAGATTTATTAGAAATGTCTAATCAAGCATTAAAACAAGCTAAACCATTTGCCACCTCAAGAGTAGCTGAAGTATGTAAGGAGGTCAGCTTAGCATGAAGCATATTGTTCAACAAATACATTTTGTGGGTATTGGTGGAGCTGGCATGAGTGGTATTGCTGAAGTACTGCTCAATTTAGGTTATCGCGTTAGTGGTTCCGATTTATCTGAAAGTGCTTCTACCGAACGTTTAAAAAGTTTTGGTGCTCAAATTTATATAGGGCATAGACCAGAGAATATTGGTAATTCAGAAGCAGTTGTTATTTCAACGGCTGTAACTGGCGATAACCCAGAAATCTTAGCTGCGAGAGCAGCGCACATACCCGTCATTCAACGTGCAGTAATGCTTGGCGAGTTAATGCGTTTGAAGCAAGGAATTGCGATTGCCGGAACACATGGCAAAACGACTACAACCAGCTTAGTAGCCTCAATACTAGCTGAAGGAAAATTAGATCCTACCTTTGTGATAGGTGGAAAATTAACCTCTGCAGGTGCGAATGCGCGTCTAGGAACGGGCGAATTTATTGTCGCCGAAGCAGACGAATCAGACGCATCATTTTTAAATTTATTACCTGTGATGGAAGTCATTACCAACATTGATGCTGATCATATGGAAACCTATCAGCATTCAATGCCAAGGTTAAAACAGGCTTTTGTTCAATTTACACAAAGAATGCCTTTTTATGGTGTCGCAATTTTATGTGTCGATGACAATAATGTTAGGGACATGCTTCCTTTCGTTTCTCAGTCTGTCCTTAAATATGGATTATCTGAAGATGCAGATGTTCGTGCTTATGATGTTCAGGCAATAGATGCAACGATGCACTTTTCTGTAACACGTAAAACAGTGAGACGTCATGGCCAAGTTCCAGGCCCCTTAAATATCGTGCTTAATTTACCCGGGTTACACAATGTCAGAAACGCATTAGCTGCAATAGCAGTTGCTACTGAGCTTGGCGTAAGTGATGAGGATATTGTTCAGGCTCTAAAAGAATTTAAGGGAGTTGGAAGAAGATTTACAAAGTATGGACAAATAGCTCTTCCAAATGGAGGAAGTTTTACTTTGATAGATGATTATGGACATCACCCTGTTGAAATGGCTGCAACATTATCTGCTGCAAGAGGTGCTTTTAAGAATCGAAGATTAGTATTGGCTTTCCAACCACACAGATTTACACGAACAAGAGATTGTTTTGGTGATTTTGTACAAATTTTGCAAGACTTTGATGCTGTAGTACTTACTGAAGTATATCCAGCAGGTGAGCCAAAAATTAAAGGTGCTGATAGTTCAAGTTTGATAGAAGCTATTCAAACTAATGCAAAAGTTAATACAACACACGTACTAAAAACTGAAGATTTGGTCTATGCACCAGATATCAAACAAGTTGCTAAATCAATTATGGATTTTGTTCAAGATGGTGACGTTGTCATCACGATGGGAGCAGGGTCTATTTCGGGTATACCAGCTCAATTAGTGGAGGGCAAATATGCGTAGTCTAGCTCTCCAACAATGGGTCAAAGAAGTGGATGATTTATCCATGAGTTTTAAACCTTCCACTTATGGTCGAGTAGGTGTTTTATATGGTGGAAAATCAGGCGAGAGAGAAGTTTCTTTACAGTCTGGTCAAGGTGTTCTTGACGCATTAATAAAATTAGGTATTGATGCCCATCCATATGATCCTGGCGTAATGCCAATTGAAAAAATTACACAAGAAAAATTTGATCGCGTATTTATTGCATTGCATGGCAGGTGGGGCGAAGATGGAACGATGCAAGGATTTTTAGAGCAAATATTTCTTCCTTACACAGGAAGTGGTGTTTTAGCTTCTGCAATGGCAATTGATAAACAGGTCACAAAAAATATTTGGTTAAGCCAAGGCTTATCCACCCCTCAATTTAGAATGTTGAGTGCTCAGTCCAACTGGGAAGAAGTAGTTAATGATTTAGGCCTACCTCTGATTGTTAAACCAGCAAGGGAAGGTTCATCTTTAGGCCTCACTAAAGTCAAACATGTTTCTGAGTTAAAAGCTGCTTTTGAGTTGGCGGCCAAACTTGATCGAGATGTTATGGCTGAACAATGCATCGTTGGTGATGAATTAACTTGTCCAATGATTGGGCAAGGCATGAATGTGCGAGCTTTGCCAATGATAAGAATCCAAGCCCCTGACGCAAATTATGACTATCACCACAAATATGTATCAAATGATACCCAATACATTTGCCCACCAGGACTTGATTCAAATTTAGAAGATGCGATTGAAAAGTTAGCGATACAGTCATATCAGGCTTTGGGATGCTCTGGATGGGGTAGAGCGGACGTCATGATTGATCGAGCAACGCAAAAGCCTTACTTACTCGAGATGAATACATCTCCTGGAATGACTTCTCATTCATTGGTTCCAATGGCGGCAAAGCAAGCTGGAATTTCTTATGAAAAATTAGTGTTGTGGATTTTGCATCAAACCCTGAATCAACAATTTGATCAAACCTATTTAAGAACAGAGTTAAGCAAATGAGTACTACATCTTTAAACGCGGTTAAATCAAAAGCGCCTACGCCATCGTTAGGGGAAGTCCTATTACCGTGGTTTGTTAATACCTTAAAAGGGATGTTTAATGGATTAGTCGCGATATTGACTTTTGTATTTGCGCCGATTTGGAATTCGCAAGATCGTCTTAAGCAATTAACCCATTTCTGTTTGTTTGCATTTATGGGTGTGGTTTTTCTGTGGGTCTTCTTTTGGATTGGTCAACGACCTGTATTTACGATTCAACAGATACAGTTGCAGGGTGAGGAAGGTCGCCAGTTACATCACGTCAATCAAGCTTTGGTTAAAACGCAAGTGCTTAGTCACTTAAATGGAAACTTCTTTAGTGTACGGCTCGATCAAGCGCGCAAAGCTTTTGAAGAATTACCTTGGATAAGGTCTGCCAGTGTTCGTAGGGTTTGGCCAAATGGATTAAGTGTCACCTTAGAAGAACAAGAACCAATTGGTATTTGGAATACCAATGATGGCCCTAAACTACTTAATAATCATGGTGAATTATTTACAGTGAACTTAGCTGAAGCTGATTTAGATAAGGGCTTGGTAGATTTTTCTGGTCCAACAAATAGCAATAAAGAGGCTGTTGAGCTTTATCAGCAATTAAATGACTGGTTTAAGCCATTAAATGCGAAAGTTGAGAGTCTTGCATTAAGTTCAAGATATTCATGGACTACAAAACTAGACAATGGAATGACATTTGAACTAGGTAGAGACCTAGATCAAAAAGATCGTAGTCAAATTAAAAATCGTATTGATCGATTCTTTAGAGTGTGGCCAGAAGTCAGTGAAAAATTACCGAACAAAATTGACTATATTGATTTGAGGTATGCCAATGGATTTGCGGTAAGGACCTCTGCAAAAGCTGATTCCACCAAAAAGGAATCTAGCCAAGCAGATAACAAGAATGAAACTGTAGCCTTGTTATCGCAATTAGATGGCGATGTGATTTCGTCGGTTATTAATCAAAGTGCTGAGAAAAAATCAAAAGGTGATTTTAAAAAATCCAAGTTAGTAGATGGGCGGAAAGGGCAATGAGTAAGGACAATCGCAATCTTTTAGTAGGACTTGATATTGGAACTTCCAAGGTAGTCACCTTGGTTGCAGAAGTCCATGAGAATGGAGATTTTGATGTTATTGGAATTGGCAATACGCCATCAAAAGGCATTAAAAAAGGTGTAGTGGTCAATATTGAAGATACTGTGAAATCCATCCAAAAGGCTCTGGAAGAAGCAGAGGTTATGGCGCAGTGTCGTGTTGATAGTGTTTTCGCCATTATTTCAGGTAATCATGTTCAAAGCTTTAATAGCACGGGTATGTATGCTATTCGCGATAAAGAGGTTTCAGCATTAGATGTTGATCGTGTTATTGAAAATGCGAAGCCTCTCAATGTACCGACTGATCAAAAAGTGTTACATATGTTGATTCAGGGATTTTTGATTGATAATCAAGAGGATGTTCGAGATCCGATAGGGATGAGCGGTCAAAAATTAGAGGTTAGAACACACATTGTTACTGGTGCTGAAAGCGCAGTACAAAATATTATTAAATGCATCCGTCGTTGTGGATTAGAAGTTAATGAATTAGTTGTCCAACCACTTTCTTCAAGCTTGGCTGTGCTCACTGAGGATGAGAGGGAGTTGGGGGTTGTCATGGTTGATATTGGTGGTGGTACCACCGATATAGCGGTATTTTCTCAAGGATCCATTCGATACACTGAAGTGATCCCTTTGGGTGGTGATCAAATCACAAACGATATAGCAATGGCTTTGCGAACTCCAACCTTGGATGCAGAAGATTTAAAAATACAGCATGGTACTGCTAAGCAATCATTAGCTGATCCTTTAGCAATGTTAGATGTACCAGGTATTGGAGATAGAGAAGCTAAACCGATTTCTCGCCAATCATTAGCTGCAGTGATAGAGCCAAGAGTTGAAGAATTATTCAAATTTGTTGTTGATGCTTTAGAGCATTCAGGGTTTACACACATGGTTCCATCAGGAGTTGTTTTAACTGGTGGAGCAGCAAGCATGCCTGGCATTGTGGAATTAGCAGAAGAAATTTTTAACAAACCAGCGCGTATCGGAATACCTGATTACAACGGCCATTTAAAAGATGTTTTAAGAAATCCAAAATATTCAGCAAGTATTGGATTGTTAAGAGAAGGTCGTGCGCAGATTGTGCAGGGGCAAGAAGCTAGTAAATCTAAGCCCCTTGGTGGAGTGGTAAAAAGAATTCGTGATTGGTTCACAGGCAATTTTTAGTCGTAGTTTTGAAGTTGTTTTATAGAAGTCGTCAATGTATTAATTAACCTTGGAGGAAGTATGGAATTTGAGTTAGTAGAAGACACAGTTGCTGGCAAGACCAACATTCGTGTGGTCGGTGTCGGTGGCGCTGGGGGCAATGCTGTCCAACACATGATTCGTCGTGGTGTTCAAGGCGTTGAATTTATTTGCATGAATACGGATGCTGGAGCATTACATCGCTCAAAAGCTGAAGTAAATTTACAGTTAGGTGAAACTGGCCTTGGAGCAGGAGCACGTCCTGAAGTTGGCGCGACCTCTGCACAAGAAGCTAAAGCAAGAATTGCTGATGCATTACAGGGTGCTCACATGGTGTTCATTACAGCAGGTATGGGTGGTGGAACAGGAACAGGAGCAGCACCGGTCGTTGCGCAAGTTGCGAAAGAAATGGGTATTCTGACTGTTGGAGTTGTGAGTAAGCCATTTGATTTCGAGGGTGCGAAGCGATCGAAAGTTGCTGAAGAAGGTGCACGTGAATTAGAAAAGCATGTAGATTCTCTGATCGTTGTTTTAAATGAGAAGCTTTTCGAAGTGATGGGTGAGGATGCAGAAATGCATACGGCATTTAGTGCTGCTGATGATGTGCTTCACAATGCTGTTGCTGGTATTGCTGAGATTATCAATGAGCACGGCTTAATTAACGTTGACTTTGAAGACGTTAAAACTGTCATGAGTGAGCAAGGTAAAGCAATGATGGGTACAGCTACAGTTTCAGGCGTTGATCGTGCACGCTTAGCTGCTGAAGCTGCAGTAGCTTCACCGTTACTCGAAGGTGTTGATTTATCAGGTGCAAGAGGTGTTCTCGTTAATATCACTGCAAGTCGTTCACTCAAACTCTCTGAAACAAGAGAAGTGATGGCAGCGATTCGTGGATATGCTGCTGAAGATGCAACTATTATCTTTGGTACTGTTTACGATGAGTCTTTAGCTGATGCAATCAGAGTGACAGTTGTTGCAACTGGTTTAAATGGTAGTAAAAGAAACCAGCAACGTCCAGAAGTAGAAGTTATTTGGCGTGAGCAAGCAACAGGAACTTATAACGCTACTCCATCTATGACTGATTTAAATGCGTTCAAACCAACTAGCCCAATAGCTACTCAGGCTTTGAGCAACATGAACTCTTCCTATGGGTCAAGTACTCCAACCATTGGTGAGGCAAGTTCAGATATTGGAACAAGTGATGCAGTTGCAGGTATCCCAGCAGTATTTAAGCCATCACCAAATCGTGGTGCTGCGCCTAATTTGGGAGCGTCAAGTTCACCTCAAGCTAGATCTTTACTTGAGAAGGGCACTGATTTTTATGATATCCCTGCATTTTTGAGGAAGCAAGCTGATTAAATAATTCCTTAAAAAACAATCTCTTACGAAAATTTGGTGGTAGCGTTCCTCCAAATGACGACGACTGCGCTACTATCTAAGTTCGTGAGAGATTCGTTTTTTTAAAGGAGAGAGTAATGATAGCTGTTAATCAAACTGTACCAAACGCAACATTGTATGAATACATTGCGGAAGAAACACCAGGTTGCACCATTGGACCTAATGCATTTCAAGTATCAGAAGTTGTAAAAGGCAAGAAAATTGTAGTGTTCGGTTTACCAGGAGCATTTACTCCAACATGTTCAGCACAGCATGTGCCAGGTTATGTAGCTCATTATGATGCTATCAAAGCTAAAGGCGTTGATGAAATTTGGTGTGTCTCAGTGAATGATGCATTTGTGATGGGTGCTTGGGGAGACAACCTTAAAGCCGCCAAAAAAGTACGCATGATGGGTGACGGAAGTGCTGAGTGGACAAAAGCACTTGGTTTAGAGTTAGATTTAGTTGCTAGAGGCTTAGGAATTCGTTCACAGCGTTATGTGATGGTTTTAGAAGATGGTGTTGTGAAGCACTTAGCTGTTGAAGCTGGCGGTAAGTTTGAAGTAAGTAGTGCTGAAGCTATTTTAGCACATATTTAATTAGTAAAAGGTGTAGGTTAAGAATGATGTTGAAACAACAAACGATTACAGAGCCAATTAAAACGGTTGGTATTGGTTTGCATTCTGGTAGTCGTTCCAACTTATATTTAAAACCTGCACCGATTAATTCTGGGATTTCCTTTGTTCGCCTTGATATTGGTGAGCAAATTCCAGTTCCAGGTAAAGCAGAATTTATTACAGACACTCGCCTTGCGAGTGTTTTACAGATTGGTGAGAACAGAATCTCAACAGTTGAGCATCTACTATCGGCCTGTTCTGGCCTAGGTATTGATAATTTGTTAGTTGAAATTGATGGTGAAGAAATTCCGATCATGGATGGAAGTGCTGCGTCATTTTTATTTTTGATTCAGTCAGCGGGTATAACTGTCCAGGATGCACCAAGAAAATTTATCCAAATTAAAAAGCCAATAGAAATAATCGAAGGCGATAAACTAGTTCGTTTGGAGCCGCATTTTGGATTTAAGCTGGACTTTACAATTGATTTTAAGCATCCTGCTCTGGATAAAACGGGTCAGCGATGCGTTATTGATTTTGACGACACGACTTATGCAAAAGAAATTGGTCGCGCTAGAACATTTGGCTTTGCCCATGAAGTAGAAGCTTTAAGAGAAATAGGTTTGGCAAGAGGTGGAAGCCTTGATAATGCGATCGTACTAGATGAGTATCGCATTTTAAATAATGAAGAACTTCGATACGAAGATGAGTTTGTTCGCCACAAAATTTTAGATGCAATTGGCGATTTATATTTGGCTGGACATCCGATTATTGGTTCTTATGTAGCTGAAAAATCAGGTCATGCGCTGAATAATTTATTATTGCGTAAGATGTTTGGCGAACCTGACTCGTATGAGCTTGTAACTTTTGAACAGGTTGAAAAAGCTCCCTTAGCCTATCAAATAGATCAGGCAGAAATTAATTAATTTTTTTCAGCAGTCTTTTCACAGCATTAAAAACTGGTGAACTTGGATCGATATCTGATAACAATTTTTCCCAGGCTTCTTTACTTTTTTCACTAAATTGAACTGGAACCAATTCTGGTTTTGACTGCTCGGCAGAATCGATGGTGGTTGATTTTGGGGAAACTTTAAGATGAATTGTTTTTAAAGCAAATCCTGACTCACGAAAGTAATGTAATAGGCTTGGAAGTTTATTTTTTAGCTTACTAACTACTCCTGCTTTTTGGGTAATGAGTTTGATTTCACCATCTGGGGTAATTTCCCCCAAGGTAAGATGGTCGATAAGATGTTCTAATTCCAATTTTTTAAGAGCTTCATTAAGAACTAATTGCAACTTATTTCTATTTTGAACTGCACTTGTCAGGTGAGAAATGGGGTTATCAGCAGATTGTTCGTCTAATAACGCACTGATTTCTATAGGTTCTCGTGTTTTTTTAAAATTTGGCATAAGTCATACGCAAGCAATACAATGGAACATTAGGGGGTTTTTAGCAGTATTCATCATATCCAGATGTATGAATGATAAACTCATAAGTTGAATTTAATCTAAGAAAATCATGGTATCAGGACTTATTAAGAAAATTATTGGTAGCCGAAATGATCGACTACTTAAGCAATACCGCAAGACGGTCAATGAGATTAACTCCTTAGAAAGTAAGTTTCAAGGATTAACTGACGACCAGTTAAAAGCTAAAACGCAAGAATTAAAAGCAAATCTTACCCAAAGTAAGACTCTCGATGACATCCTGCCTGAAGCGTTTGCCTTAGTTAGAGAAGCTAGTAAAAGAACCCTGAAAATGCGCCATTTTGATGTCCAAATGATTGGCGGTATGGCATTGCATGAAGGCAAAATCGCAGAAATGCGAACTGGTGAGGGAAAAACATTGACTGCAACTTTGCCCGTGTTTTTAAATGCATTAAGTGGTAAAGGCGTGCATGTTATTACGGTTAATGATTACTTAGCAAAACGCGATGCCGATTGGATGTCCACTGTCTACAACTTCTTAGGTTTGACTGTTGGAGTGAACTTATCCAATATGTCTCACGAGGAAAAGCAACAGGCTTATGGCTCGGACATTACCTATGGTACGAACAATGAGTTTGGATTTGATTACTTACGTGACAATATGGTTCATGATGCCGCACAGAGAGTGCAGCGTGGGCTCAATTTTGCGATTGTCGACGAAGTTGACTCAATTTTGATTGACGAAGCAAGAACACCATTGATCATTTCTGGACAAGCAGACGATCATACTGAAGTCTATATCAAAATGAACGTTATTCCAGGTTACTTGGATCGTCAGATTGGTGAAGAAAAAGCAGACGGAACTGGAGTTGAAAAACCTGGCGACTATGTTATTGACGAAAAATCTCAGCAGGTATTTTTAACTGAGAGCGGGCATGAAAAAGCTGAAAATATTTTGGTGCAGATTGGTCTTTTGAAAGAAGGCGATTCTTTATATGCTCCGCAGAATATTGCGTTAATGCACCATTTATTAGCTACTTTAAGAGCACACACTTTATTCCATAAAGATCAGCATTATGTTGTTCAAAATGGTGAAGTGATTATTGTTGACGAATTTACAGGTCGTTTGATGACTGGAAGACGTTGGTCAGAGGGATTGCATCAAGCCGTTGAGGCAAAAGAAGGTGTTGCGATTCAGAATGAAAATCAGACAATGGCTACCATTACATTCCAAAATTATTTTAGGATGTACACCAAATTATCTGGTATGACTGGTACGGCTGATACAGAAGCTTATGAATTCCAGGAAATTTACGGACTTGAAACAGTTGTTATTCCACCGAATCGTATAAGCAAGCGTGTTGATAAACACGATCAAATATACAAAACATCACGTGAGCGTTATAACGCTGTGATTGCTGATATCAAAGATTGTTTTGAAAGAGGTCAGCCTACTCTAGTGGGTACCACTTCAATTGAAAATTCGGAGCTCATCTCTGCAATGCTCACTAAAGAAAAGCTCAGTCATCAGGTCTTAAATGCAAAGCAACATGCTCGCGAAGCTGAAATTATTGCTCAGGCTGGTCGTCCAAAGATGATTACGATTGCAACCAATATGGCAGGTCGTGGAACGGATATTGTTTTGGGTGGAAATGTTGAGAAGCAGGCTGGTTTCATTGAGTTAGATAACAGTTTTACCCAAGAACAAAAGAAAGCCAAGATCAAGCAATTGGAAGATGAGTGGCAAAGCTTACATCAACAGGTTGTTGATGCTGGTGGGTTACACATTATTGGTACAGAGCGCCATGAAAGTCGCCGTATTGATAATCAGTTGAGAGGTCGATCTGGTCGTCAAGGAGATCCAGGTTCTTCACGCTTTTACTTATCTTTAGATGATGACTTACTGCGTATTTTTGCTGGGGATCGCTTACGCACTGTGATGGAGCGTTTGAAGATGCCTGATGGTGAGCCGATTGAAGCTAATATGGTTTCTAGGGCGATTGAATCTGCTCAACGTAAGGTTGAAGGAAGAAACTTTGATATTCGTAAGCAGTTGCTTGAATACGATGATGTGGCTAATGACCAAAGAAGAGAAACCTATCATTTAAGGAATCAAGTATTAGAGGCACAGGATGTTAGCACTCTCACTGAAAACTTACGTATTGATGTCTTTAATGAAATCGTATTGCAATATGTTGACGAGCAGGCTCTTCCTGAACAATGGGATATTGCTGGTTTAGAAAGAGAATTAGAGAATGAATGGAGTGTTCCAGTCTCTTTACAACAAAAAGTAAATGATCATGATTCTGTAGAAGTTGAAGATGTTCAAAACTGGGTACAAGAGGCAGTTAAAGAGGCTTATCAAACTAAGATTGCATCAGCTGATACAACATCCTTTACAGCATTTGAGAGATCCGTCTTTTTGTATAGCTTAGACACGCATTGGAGAGAGCATTTAGCTGCATTAGATTATTTGCGTCAAGGGATTCATTTAAGGGGATATGCCCAAAAAGATCCTAAACAAGAATATCGTCGTGAGGCATTTGAGCTTTATGCTAATTTGCTAGCAGATATCAAAAAAGACATTACTAAAACAATTATGAGTGTTCGTATTGCTTCATCTGAGCAATTAAATGAAGCGACGAATGCTATTCAGGAAGATCTTGAAAATATTGGTGATGTTCAATATCAGCACGCGCAAGCAGACTCTCATAATGATGCTCCTTCAGCTCAAGCTGATGAGGCTCCAAAAATGCAGCCTATTGTGAATACGATGCCTAAGGTTGGCAGAAATGACCCTTGTCCATGTGGCAGTGGCAAAAAGTATAAGCAATGTCATGGAGCAATAGCTTAGATAGTTGTTGCGCTTCGTAGATGTGATTTATTTATTGGGGGTTGTTCTTCAACCCTCATGGCATACATCCTTCACGCGACTTTCACTAAAGCAAGAATATAATTTATTCAAATTTTAAATTAATACTTTTTTAAAGGTGATCTTATGGCAGTTAATCTCCCTCAGTTAAATGCGTCTTCTTTGTTTGAAGTTCCCGGAATTGAGTTAGGTTATGCAATGGCAGGAATTAAAAAACCTGGTAGAAAAGATGTCTTGTTGATTACCTTAGCTGAAAACACAAGTGTTGCAGGTGTATTTACACTTAATCGTTTTTGTGCAGCTCCTGTTCAAGTTTGTAAAGAGCATTTAGTTGCTACTAAAGATATCAGAGCATTGATTATTAACACCGGAAATGCCAATGCTGGCACTGGTGAAACTGGTTTACAAGACGCAAGATCGACATGTCAATCAGTGGCAAAATTACTCAATCTTCAAGAAAACCAGATTTTGCCATTTTCAACTGGTGTGATTCTTGAGCCATTGCCCTTACAGAAAATTTTACAAGTATTACCAGATGCAAAAGCGCAATTAGTACCCCAAGGTTGGTATGACGCGGCTTATTCCATCATGACTACGGACACGCTTCCAAAAGCATATTCTTTACAAAAGAGTATTCAAAATCAGCAAGTAACGATGACTGGAATTAGTAAGGGTGCAGGCATGATTCATCCGAACATGGCAACCATGTTGGGATTTATTGGAACTGATGCGCAAGTTCCAAGCCAGCTTTTACAAGAACTAACTCAAGAAATTGCAGATTTATCATTTAACGCGATTTCTATCGATGGCGATACTTCCACTAATGATTCCTTTATTGTGATGGCTACAGGTAAGAGTGGCCTTGTGATAGAAAATCGCCAAAGTCCTGGATTTACAGAGTTTAGAGCAATGCTTTTAGAAACAGCTCAGCAACTTGCACAGCAGATTGTGCGTGATGGCGAGGGTGCTACAAAGCTCATGACTGTGCACGTAAAAGGTGGCAAAAGTTTACATGAATGTAAATTAGTAGGTGAGGCGATTTCTCATTCACCACTCGTTAAAACTGCATTTTTTGCTAGCGACCCAAATTTAGGCCGTATTTTGGCAGCGATTGGATATGCTGGTATTACTGATTTAGATGTAAGCAATGTGCAACTCTGGTTGGGAGATGTTTGGGTTGCCAAAAATGGCGGCCGAAACCCTGAATATCAAGAGGCTCAGGGCCAAAAAGTGATGCAAGAGGCAGAGATTTTAATTACGGTAGATTTAGGTCGAGGTGAATTTGAACGTACAATGTGGACATGTGATTTTTCACACGAGTATGTTTCGATTAACGCGGACTATCGTTCTTAAAAGATAGGCCATTAACTTAGTAAATTTATGTCTGACAATTTGGAAAGATTTTTAGGGCATTTGGAAGCATTTTTCCCGAAGCCACTAACACAAGAAGATTGGCGTACTGCAAAAGCATTTAAGTGGCAACATCGTCAAAGTATTTTAGGTAGCGTTGGATTTTTAAAGCCAATTAAGCATTTATCAGATATTTCGTTTGATGATTTGCAGGGGATTGAGCGTCAAAAAGATTCCATCATGAACAACACAGCTCATTTCGTGGCTGGAAAGCCGGCAAATAACGTTTTGCTAACAGGCGCACGAGGGACTGGTAAATCATCTTTGATTAAAGCTTGTTTGAACTATTTTGAAAAAGATGGCCTACGTCTTGTAGAGGTCGATAAAGAGCATCTATCAGATTTGCAAGACTTAACAGAATTATTAGCCACAAGACCTGAAAAGTTTATCGTTTATTGTGACGACTTATCCTTTGAGGAGGGTGAGGCAGGTTATAAGGCATTAAAGTCTGCTTTAGATGGATCATTATCAGCTCAAGTTGATAATGTTTTGATTTATGCGACTTCAAACCGTCGTCACTTACTTCCAGAATACATGACAGATAATGAATCGTATCGTCATATGTCAGATGGAGAAATACATCCTGGCGAAGTAGTGGAAGAGAAAATTTCTTTATCAGAGCGTTTTGGATTATGGGTATCGTTTTATCCTCCTAAGCAAGATGAGTATCTAGAAATCGTAGCTCATTGGTTAAAGGATTTTGGCGTGCCTGCAGAAGCGATTGAAGCTGCAAAACCTGAAGCATTAGTTTGGGCTTTAGAAAGAGGTTCAAGGTCTGGAAGGGTTGCTTGGCAGTTTGCACGTCATTACGCTGGAGCGCATTAATTGAGCGAAAATACTCCAACTCGTAAGGTAACTGAAGTTGCGGTTGGTGTTATTTTGAATCCAGAAGGATCATTTTTATTAGCAAAGCGTCCCAAAGGTAAGCCATACGAGGATTATTGGGAATTTCCAGGTGGCAAATTAGAGCAAGGTGAATCTGTTCATCAGGCTCTTCATCGCGAGTTGCAAGAAGAACTTGGAATCGAGATCAAAGGCAGTGAAGCTTGGCAGATCATTGAACACGACTATCCTCATGCATATGTAAGGCTTAATCTTTGCATCGTGCGTGAGTGGGTAGGGGAAGCCCGTGGCCTTGAGGGACAAGAATTGCATTGGCAGTCAAAAAATGCAATCGCACTTGCGGAAGTAGAGCCATTACTACCAGCAACTATCACCATCATTCAAATGATGCACCAAGCTACTACAGCAATTTAAAGATTACAAAGATTTAAATCAAAAGTGATATTTTTGACGACAGCTTGAGGCTTGCCGGTTGTAGAGTTTTGTAAGAAGCGAATCCACAACATGTGTTTATTGGCGCTGATTTCGGGGATGAGATCTAATTCTTGAATCTTCACACGAATCAGTTGATACGTTTTTCCATTCAGCATTTGTTGGAAAGATCCATTTTCAGAAATGGCTTGATGGAAATCGGATGACTGACGGAGCAGTTTTAAATATAAATCGCAAGTGATTTTCCAGTCTGCAAAGGCAGGGGTGTAGCTCATAAGTTGGGCACGGCGATCTTGAGCTGATCTTTGTTGCCAGCTATAAAAGCTAGGTAAATCAATAGGGCTTGTGCCACCAGGAACACTTAAACGTGTGCGAATCATACCAAGCCATTCGCTCTCATTCATAATCGAATTAGGTTTACCAACCAAATTATTAAGTGTTGCTAAACAGGATTCGATTTCATTAATGGTGGTCTCTAATGCATTAGAGTTAACTGCAGAATCTGTACGAAATGAGCTAAGGAGAACCCTTTGGCGTTCTAACTCTTTTAATAAGCTTGATTTTAAATCTGCTCGTGAAGTTACTTCACCAATATCAAAGATCAGGCTAATAGCTGTTAAATGATGCTCTGGATGATCAGAATTTAGAAAAACACTTAACCTTTCGAATAAATATTCTAGTCTTAATAAACTGCGTACAGTTTCATTAAAGGGGTATTCGTAGATAAGCACGTTAATTATTTGTATTTTTCAATAATGTTATTCTAAGTTCAAACTATGATGATAGGGAATTTTTTTTACATCTTTTTATAAAATCCCTATAAACCCTAAGATATATTTATTTTTTCAATAATCATTTGGTGGGTTGATTTGACTTGTTCGTTTAACTCTTCGAGTGTTCCGTTATTATTTAAAACATGATCAGCGTATTGAAGTCGCACAGCTCTTGGTGCTTGTGTAGCAATTATCTTTTCGATGACCTCTTGTTGAATATTATTTCGTAGTATCACCCTCTGGATTTGATTGTCGATAGTGCAATCTACAACTACGATTTTTTGGAAACGGTTCTGCCAACCTTGAGACTCAAAAAGGAGAGGGATCATGAAAATGATATACGGCGGATTATTTTCTAAAGAGCGTATTGCATATTCTTCGCTGAGGGATTTGATAAGCGGATGTGTAATTGCTTCTAATTTCTTTAAAGCCTCTTGATCATTGAAAACCAAAGACCTCATTTTTGCGCGATCAAGTGCACCTTCTTGAGTGAGATATTCTGAGCCAAAGGTTTTTTGTATATGAGGGATTGCTTGACCATTTGGTGCAGTTATTTGGTGAGCGATAGCATCGCTATCGATGACGGGGATACCTAATTTTTCAAAGCTGCTGCCGGCCGCACTTTTCCCACTTCCTATGCCACCAGTTAATGCTACCTTGTGTATTGCTTCAAGTTTAGGGTTCATATTCAAGATGACATCATTTGGTAGATTGAAAAACCAATCCCTGCAGCACACAAGTAGGGGCCAAATGCAATTATAGAAGATAGGCCATGTTTAGGTTGACGAATCAATTGGATGATTAAGCAAGCTAAAGCTGCAATAAATAGAATCTGAATTACAGATAGATAGCCAAAAATAGCTCCAAGTCCTCCTAGAAGCTTCGCATCACCAAGACCAATAAGATGATGCTTTAAAAAAAATCGACCTATAAGGTTGATGGAGTACAAGATACCGAAGCCAGACACTAAACCAAAAATACTCTGAGTAAATGAACAAATATTCAAAGGGGTCAGATTAATTCCTAGACCAAGTAGCATCAAGGCAATCGTGTACTTATTTGGGATTTTTAAAGTTTTAAAATCTACTTTACTAATATAGCTTAGCAAACCAACAATAGCTAAAAGTATTAATGATTTGCCGCTCATGCGACTTTTGGAATTAGTACTTTGATGGGTTTATGAATACGTACAGTTTTGATGGATTGTTGATCAAATTGCATTACTTCCATGACGCATCCTGCCACTTTTAAACTGATATGGTTATCAGGAATCTCTTCGAGAATATCAATTAAAAGGCCATTTAAAGTTCTTGGCCCATGTGTTGGTAGTTGTAATCCCAATAAGCGATTTAGGTCTCGCAAGTTTGAACTTCCTGAAGCAATATATGTATTGTCACTTAGCCATTGAGTTTTATTGGCTAAGCTAGGTAAAGAGGTTGTGAACTCACCGATGAGTTCCTCAACAATATCTTCGATGGTAACAAGACCTAAAACAATCCCATATTCATCGACCACTAAGCCAATACGTTGTTGTAATTCTTGGAAAAAGCGAATTTGTTGCAGTACTTGCGTACCACTAGGAATAAAGTAGGGTTCACTCAAAAGCGCTTTAAATTGATCATGTGAGATTTCTTTATCACCTATAAGAGAAACTACTTTTCGAACTGACAAAATACCGATGACTCTATCTGGATCTTGATCAGTCGTAGGTAAATTATGGTGATAACAAGTTTCCATTTGGTGAAGAACTTCTTCAATTGGTCTGGAGAGATCCAAGGTTTCCATTTTTGAGCGAGGTGTCATCACATCATCCACCGTAATATTTTCTAAGTTGAATAAATTCACCAAAATATTGCGGTGTTGAGAAGGAATGAAGTGACTGGTTTCTAAGACCAGGCTTCGAAGCTCATCTGGACTTAAGCGATTTTCAGCTGAGTCTTTGGTGTTGAGGCGCATCATTTTTAGTAATGCGGATACGAAAATATTCACGAACATTACAAGCGGTGTCATGATCCACACTAAAGGGCGAATTACCCAACTAACATTTGAAGCAATTTTGTCTGGAAATGCTGCGCCGATAACCTTAGGGGTTATTTCGCAGAAAATAATAATTAAAAAAGCGACAAGTGCAGTCGTAAGAGATAGTACTGAGCCACTATTTCCAAATGCATTTAAGGCAATACCTGCCACCAATACCGGTACAAAAGTATTGATCACATTGTTACCAATCAATATTACAGAGAGTAATTCTTCAGTGCGACCAAGGAGACCAGAAGCGAGCTTTGCACCTTGATGCCCTTGATTTGCTTTGTGTTTTAAACGATGGCGATTTGCTGCCATCATGCTTGTTTCTGTTATGGAGAAAAATGCTGAAGTTGCTAACAAAATAAGAACTGCTGCAACTTGGGCCCACCACGGCCAGTCTTCCAGCAAAGTTTCCATAAATTAATTGCGCCTCAATGTGAATGAACTCAAACTATATCAAACACCTGATTGAATGGAAACCTTACTGTTAACCAAAATATAAACTAATTGAATAATTAGCTTAGTTTGCTAGGTGTTTTTCAAAGAAGTCCAAAGTCCTTGTGCGAGCAACTTGTGCAGATTGGCCAAAATAGGAAGCGCGGTGATCACAATTAAAACCATGATGACCTGCATAAATATGTACTTCAACTTCCGGACGGGCTTTTTTGAAAGCTTCTACACTGTCTAGAGGAATATAAGAATCTTCTTCTGCAAAATGAGCCATCACTGCGCATTGTGGAATTAAATGATGTTCATTTTGCGCACCGCCACCGTAGTAGGCCACTGCAGCAGATAAGCCAGAAAGCTGGCAAGCGCTACGCCAAGTTAACAATCCGCCATAACAAAAACCAAAAATACCAACCTTACCAAAAGGTTTTAGGTGATTAATTGCAGCTTGAAGATCTAGCATGACTGGATGGTTAGGTAGGGCTTCGACTTGTGCTTTTAGGGCTGAACCAGCTTGCATATCTTCAGGCGTGTAACCGAGATTAACATTTTTTTGAACACGATCCATTGTTGGAACGGCAAGAACTCTATAGCCTAGAGATGCATATAAATCTGCTGTTGCTTGAATGTGAGTATTTACTCCAAATATTTCTTGAACTAAAACTAGAGTGCCAATTGTTGTTTTAGTTGGAATAGTTTCATATGCTTCGAAAGCATGCCCATCTGTTGATGTAAGTTGAATAAATTGTCCCATGATTGTTTCCTCGTTGTTGAATAAAGAGAGTTTAACTGATACAAATGAAAAAGATCTTAGCCAGAATAAAGTTTGCTACTAGAAGTTTTATTCGAGGTTAGAATAAAAAAATATTCTAAGAAGACAAATAATGAGACAAATTGTTCGCGACAGCATACGCAAAAATATTCTATACAGCTTATCAATTGCACTCGAACTAATGGCGTCATTTGCAAACGCTCAAACTGGAGGAGTTACAGCCCCTGATTTGGAAGAAATGGTTATTAGTTCTTCAAGGTATTATCAAACTCCATTTGAGGCGTCATCTTCGATCGATTTAATTAATAGAACGAATATTCAAGATACCCAGCAACAAATCAATATTTCTGAATCTTTATCTAGAGCACCTGGTATACAGGCGATTAATAGACAAAATTATGCGCAAGATACGATGATTTCAATTCGAGGCTTTGGAGCAAATTCAGCCTTTGGAGCCAGAGGAATCAAAGTATATGTGGATGGGATACCTGCAACTATGCCTGATGGGCAAAGTCAGTTATCTCATATTGATTTAAGTTCTGTGGAAAGCATTGAAGTTTTGCGCGGACCATTTTCTGTGCTGTATGGCAACTCTGCTGGTGGAGTTGTTAATATTCAAACTGAAAAGGGTGAGCCTGGAACAGCAATAACGCCGTATAGTTCATATGGATCATTTAATACCAGCAAGTTAGGTGTAAAAGCAAGTGGGTATGAATCAGGGGTAAATTACTTATTAGATGTTAATAACCTCAATACTTCAGGATCTAGAACGCATAGTGAAGCGAGTAGAGATAATGAGAATGCCAAAATCATATTTGGAGCTGGGGAAGATACTCAAATTAGTGTAATAGGTAATCGCGTTAATCTTTTTGCTAATGACCCCTTGGGTTTAACGGCATCACAATTAATTACGAATCCTCAAGGAGCTGGCATAAATGCAGAGTCCTGGAATACCCGTAAAACCGTGACACAACTTCAAGGTGGTATTGAGTTACTACAAAAATTAAATAGTGAATCTGGATTGAAGTTGATGGTGTATTCAGGCACGAGAAATCAATTTCAATATCAAGCACCTTCAAGTCAGACGATACCCTTCGTAAATGGTGCGATTAGTTTAGATAGGTCCTATTCTGGATTTGATGGTCAGTATCAATTAAAAACAAGTATTAATCAGATGCCCTTCAAAATGACTTTTGGAATTAACTATGGCAATGACAATGATCACAGTATGGGATATTGCAACTCTTATGGTGCCTTAGTAAATTGCACAGGAAAAAATAGTTCGATTAATACAGACGCAAACTATCAAGCTAAAAACTTAGATCAGTATCTTCAAATTGAAATTGACCCTATGGATAAGGTCAACATCAGTCTTGGACTAAGAAACACCTCAACGCAACTCAGTGCAAATGACAATTTAAATACTTGGTCTGCCACCAACAAAACATATAACAATCTTTTGCCGATGGTATCAGTAAGTTACTTATTGGATTCTTTGAATCGACTTTATACTTCTGTTGGAATTGGATATGACACTCCAACTTTAAATCAGATTAAATACAGTTGTGGTAATTCTGGGTGCACTTCGTCAATTTCTTCCCCTAATATGTTGGACGCAGCAACGACGCTGCAATATGAAATCGGATGGAAAAGCAAAGTACCAGAACTAGGAAACTTTAATGTAGCCCTTTTTATGGCTAAAAGTAACAATGAAATCGTTGCCCAAAGTAATAATTCTGGTAAAACTGTTTATCAAAATGCTAATACAACAGCTCGTACAGGCTTAGAGTTATTTGGACATTTTGATTTTTCTAAAAACTGGTATTCCAATTTAGCTTATACCTATACGATTGCTCAAGTGACACAAGATTATCAAAGTGTATTTAATGGAACAAGCGCAACAGTTTCTGCCGGGTCAAGTATCCCTGGCGTATCAGCACATCGATTATTTAGTGAAATAGCTTGGCAGTTACAAGATCACTCTTTGAACATCGGTGCTGAAATGATTGCGGCGAGCAATATGTTTGCGACAGATACAAATGCTGTAAATTCCTCTGCCGGGGGGTATGTGATTGGAAATCTAAGAGCTTTTGCTAAGCAATATAAAGATAATTGGAGTTTCACTGAAATAGCACGGATCAATAATATCTTTGACACCTACTACGTAGGTTCAGTGATTATTAATCAGGCAAGTGCGCAATATTTTGAACCTTCTCCTGGAAGAAATTGGTTTATTGGAGCTAATGCAAGTTACCAGTTTTAAATTTCGCAAAACAAGGGTTATTCCCTATCTTGAAATAGCAATAAATCCTGTATTTTTATAGCTTAGCGTGAATTAAAACTTAATTAATAAAAATTAACAAATTTGGGGACGACATCGATGAAAAAAAAGATTATTTCTTCATTAATTTTTGCATTAGCTATTCCAGCTTTTGCACAGCAAAAACCTGAAGAGCCACCACCAAGATGGTTACAAGGAAGAAGTGAGGCAGATGCAAAATCTACACTCCATCCTTTTAACCCAAAATTAACAGGCGCTGATATTAGTGATTTAAAGATTTCAAAACTTAAATTACCACCTGGGTTTAGCATTGATGTTTGGGCTGAAGTTCCAAATGCACGTTCTCTAGCACGTGGTACTAAAGGTACTATTTTTGTTAGTAATTTAGCTGCAAATGATGTTTATGCAGTTGTAGAAAAAGACGGTAAGCGCGAAGTTAAAAAAATTCTAAAAGGATTAAATGCACCTAACGGTATAGCATTTATGGATGGAACTCTTTATGTTGCCGAGCGTACGCAAATCAAAAAATATGAAAATATTGAAGACCGTTTAGATAACCCACCAGAAGGTGTATTGGTTGTTGATGGTATTGATCCTACAAATGGCCCAGGCCACTTTTGGAAATATTTGACTGTTGGGCCAGATAAAAAGTTGTACTTCAATATTGGTTCACCACAAAACATTACTATTCCGAATTATGTTCAAGCAACAATTATGCGTGTTGATCCGAAGAATGGACGTTTAGAAAGATATGCTCAGGGTGTTAGAAATTCTGTAGGTATGGATTTTCATCCAGTTACTAAAAAATTATGGTTTACAGAGCATGGTCGTGACTGGTTAGGTGATGATATTCCAAATGATGAGCTAAATGTAGTCTCTAAACAAGGTGAAAATTTTGGATATCCATTCTGCCACCAAGGGGATATTTCGGATCCTTTATATGGAAAATATGCATCTTGCGATCAGTTTACGCCTCCAGCGTTAAAACTAGGAGCACACGTTGCACCTCTAGGATTACATTTTTATACAGGAAAGCAATTTCCTGCTGAATATAAAAATAGTTTATTCATTGCACGCCATGGTTCTTGGAACAGAAATACCAAGCAAGGCTATGACTTAATGAGAGTGGTATTAGATGGCAATGGAAAAGTTGCAAAGTATGAGCCATTTTTAACAGGCTTCTTAGAAGATGAAAAAGGCGATCCTCCAATGTGGGGTAGACCAGTAGATCTTTTAGTGATGCCTGACGGTGCAATGTTGATGTCTGATGATTACAATGGAATCATTTACAAAATCTCATACAAAAAACCTTAATAGATTGTTACTGAAGAATGTTCTTTAATTTGAAGCAACAGCAAATAGCCCCCAAAATTTTGGGGGTTATTTTGCTATTAAGCCCCTCGATTCATTTCGCCGCCAATTTAGAAGCTGGAAAAGAAAAGGCTCAAACGTGTATTGCTTGTCATGGCCCTGCAGGTAATTCAAATAACCCTGAAATACCTTCTCTCTCAGGTCAACCTGCGCAAGCAATTTCTACTGCCTTGTTTCGTTTCAGAGAAGGCAATAGAAAAAATCCAATTATGTCGCCATTGGCTGCGGATTTAACAAATGCTGACATGAATAATTTAGCGGCATATTTTTCTTCTGAAAAAAGAACTACGACTCATGTCACGAGTGAGAAAAATTTAGCCTTAGGCCCAGAGCTAGCTAATAAATATAATTGCACTCAGTGTCATGGCCCCCAATTACTTGGCTTACAACATATCCCAAGAATTGCTGGGCAACAACATCAATATTTAATTACACAATTACGCGGTTTTAAACAACAGACTAGATCTGATATGGATGGCAACATGTCCTCAGCTGCAGCTAATTTAAGTGAAGCCGATATTGTTGTTTTAGCAGATTACATTGCTAGTTTGGCAGATAAACCAGCTCCATAAGAATTACTTTAGATTTACTTCAGGATGGTAATGAAACAATCAGGTGTCTCTGAACCTATATCCCATGCTTCTTGGTCAGCAGTTGCTGAAGTTCCATTTGGCAAAATTGGTATTCGTACGGAAATATATGAACAAAGTTTGATGTTGAGTGAAATTGCGTATATCGATGCGCATATTCCAATACTTAAGCCAACAAATCATTTAGCACAGAGTGTTCTCGAGCAAATACAGCAATATTGCCTTGACCCTAATTTTAATTTTGATATTCCGATGATTCCAAAAGGAACGGTCCATCAACAGCGTGTCTGGCAAGAAATTGCAAAAATACCACGAGGCCAAGTTTTGACTTATGGAGAGATTTCAAAAAAAATTAAAAGTGCTCCAAGGGCCATTGGTGGTGCTTGTGGGGCTAATCCTTATCCACTGATTGTTCCCTGCCACCGTGTTATTTCTGCAAATGGGATTGGAGGATTTGCCCGACAGAATGAACAAGGGTATCATCGCAATATTAAAACGTGGTTACTGCAACACGAGGGTGTTCAGATCTAGCTGTCTTAACCCCTAAAAAACACAATAAAAATTTAAGAATTTATGAAAAGTTTGATTAACTTTGCACATCAAATTGATAAACTTTCGGACTTTTTTGGGCAAGTTGCTAAATGGTCTGTATTGCTTTCATGTTTGATAAGTGCTGGCAATGTTGTCATGCGCTATGCATTTGACTATAGTTCGAATGCTTGGCTAGAGATACAGTGGTATATGTTTGCCGCTTGTGTCATGTTAGGCGCTGCTCAAGTTTTACGTGTAAACGAGCATGTTCGCGTTGATTTAATCTATGGGCATTTAAAGAGTCGTGCAAAAGTCTATGTAGACATATTTGGCATTTTATTTTTCCTATTTCCGGTGATCGGTTTAATGTTTTATTTATCGACGCCACTATTTCTAAAGATGTTTTATAGCAGTGAGATGTCTAATAGTGCGGGTGGTTTAATTAGATGGCCAGCAATGTTGATGTTGCCACTTGGGTTTGGATTACTCTTTTTGCAGGGTATTTCAGAACTCATTAAACGCCTTGCTTGGTTAAACAATCTCTATGAGATGGATACGCACTACGAAAGACCACTGCAATGAGTATGGAGAATTTTGCACCCCTGATGTTTGCGGGGCTCATATTTGTGATGTTAATTGGGTTTCCGGTTGCATTCTCCTTATCTGCGCTGGGACTTGGATGTGGAATTATTGCTATTCAAATGGGATGGTTCCCTGCTAGTTTCTTGTCCAGTTTGCCCCTTAACGTTTTTGGTATTTTGTCGAATGATTTATTGCTAGCGATACCTTTTTTCACGCTGATGGGAACTATCCTTGAACGTTGTGGATTAGCTGAAGATATGTTGGATTCAATGGGCCAATTATTTGGTCCTGTTAAGGGTGGCTTAGGTTACTCTGTGATTATTGTTGGATTTATCCTTGGGGCAATTACTGGAACGGTTGCGGGTCAAGTCATTGCGATGGCAATGATCTCATTACCGGTTATGGTCCGATACGGATATAACGTTCGATATTCAACTGGCGTCCTTGCGGCATCTGGAACGATCACACAATTAGTTCCACCTTCCCTAGTTTTGGTTGTGATGGCAGATCAACTTGGTAAGTCTGTTGGTGATATGTATAAGGGAGCATGGGGTCCTTCTATCCTGCAAATACTATTGTTTTTAATATATACATTTGCATTAACTAAGCTGCGACCAAATGATTTACCTGGCATACCCAAAGAGGCAAGAACCTTAAATGGCTGGCAACTTTGGAAAAAATGTTTGCGCGGAATTATTCCTTCAGCAGTTTTGATATTTGCTGTATTGGGTAGTATGGGGGGATTACCTGGCATGGATGTTGCCATTGCAACCCCAACTGAGGCAGGTGCGATGGGCGCTGTGGGAGCATTTATTCTTGCGGCACTACATGGACGTTTAAATTTTAAAGTAGTGAGCGAAGGTCTTACCAGTACGATGCGGATCACGGCCATGGTTGTATTTATTTTGATTGGCTCAAGACTCTTCTCCCTGGTGTTTCAGGGGGTAGATGGTGCAAGATGGATTGAAAATATGATGAGCCATTTGCCAGGTGGCCAAGTGGGATTCTTAATTGCAGTCAATATTTTCATTTTCTTCTTGGCATTTTTCTTAGATTTCTTTGAAATCGCATTTATTATCTTGCCCCTATTGGCGCCTGTGGCAGACAAATTAGGTATCAACATGATTTGGTTTGGCGTTTTACTATGCGTCAATATGCAAAGTAGTTTTATGCATCCACCATTTGGATTTGCCCTTTTCTATTTAAGAGGTATCTCTGATACCCTGTTTAAGAATGGTTCCCTGACCAAGAAAATTGAATCTAAAGATATTTATTTGGGTGCTATACCTTGGGTTATTTTGCAAATTATTTTAGTTGTTATTGTTATTTTTGTTCCAGAAACAGTAACTATGTTTTTAGACAAGCAAGTTGCTGTCGATGTTAACTCGATTCAGTTAGAGGCGCCACCAGAAGAACCTTCTTCAGGGGATGTTCAGTCTGATAAATCGATGATGGAAGATTTGCTCAAAGATTACCAAAAAAATCCTGCGAGTCAAAAATAAAAAAAACCCGAAAGATTTACTTTCGGGTTTTTGATTGAGCTTCAATAAATTAAAGCTTAAGGCTTTGCATATAGTTATCGTATCCAGCTTCAGCAAATCTAAACCACTGAGTAGTTTCTTTACGGAAATTGCTGTAATCAGCATAAACCTTTTTCCATTGTGGGTTTTTCGCACTTAATTCTGCATATACATCTTCTGTATGTTTATATGCTTCATCCATAATCGCTTTAGGAATACGATTGAGTTTGACACCATTTGCAACTAACTCTTTCAGAGCGATTGGGTTACGTGCATCGTACTTAGCCAACATATCAATATGAGCATGTGAAGCAGCACATTCCAAAATTGCTTTATTATCCGCTGATAAGCCCGCATAAGCTTTGCTATTTACATATATAGAAAGTTGAGGACCACCTTCCCACCATGCTGGGAAGTAATAGTTCTTAGCAACTTTGTAAAAGCCTAATTTAAGATCGTCATAAGGACCTACCCATTCAGCTGCATCAATCGTACCTTTTTCGAGAGCTTGATAAATTTCGCCACCAGGAATAGATTGTGGGATAACTCCCATGCGTGTCATGACTTCACCAGCTAGGTTTGAAATACGCATTTTCAAACCTTTCATATCTGCCACAGTTTTAATTTCTTTTTTATACCAACCGCCCATTTGGACACCAGTATTACCGCAAGGGAAATTTACGATGTTGTAATTGTTATAAAACTCGCGCATCAGTTTTAAACCATTACCTTCATACATCCATGAATTCATTTGACGTGCATTTAAACCGAACGGAATAGAACAATCGATAGCGAAAGTTGGATCTTTACCGTAGAAATAGTATGAGGCAGTATGAGCGCACTCAACGGCACCTTGTTGAACACCATCCACAACTCCAAATGCAGGCATTAACTCGCCAGCTGCGTGAGTTGAAATGATAAACTTACCACCAGACATTTCATTAACTTTTCTAGTGAATGTTTCAGCAGCACCAAAGAGTGTATCTAAGGATTTTGGAAAGCTAGATGCAAGACGCCAACGAATATTAGGTGTTTGTGCAAGGACTGCTGGAGCGGTAGATGCTGCAAGAATTCCTGCAATGCCACCAGTACCAGCCACAAATTTACGACGATCCATAAAGACTCCTTTGTTATTAGAATAAATAAGTTGAAGTAATAACCAACTTAGATATTAATAGATATTCTTAAATTATCAAAATATTCTAAGGTGAATCATTTTGATCAAAGCATTATTTTGATTTTATTCCGTAAAGATATAGCGTTTTTTATCTAAAACATATGGCGCAACCCAAAGCCATATATATGATGCGATTTGGAGAATAAATAGTACTAGTAATGCATAGCGCAATGCATCTGGCCTTAAAAGTCCTTGGGATATAAATAAATCCATCAAAAACCCAATTCCCCATTGAATTGTGAATGCGCCAGCAAAAATAAGCATATTAAAAGAAGTACTTGCTTTGCCGCTTACTGAGTTAGGGAAGAATTGATTAAATTGCGATTGGGCAAGAATGAAAGAAGTAGAACATAAACCAAAAAGGTATAAACAAAATTTCGAGTATTCAGTTGGTAGATAAAGCGCTAGTATTTGAACCAAGATTGCAAAGCCACTAACGATACAGGCATAGCGAAATGTTGTAATACCTCTTTTATTTAAAAAAGGTGGTACGAACAAGTTAATTGCATAACTACCAAGAATCACTAAATTAAAAATAAACAAATGATTAGCTACTTCCACATTAGGATAGTTCAGTAAGTCCTTAAACCATGTTCCAAGCCAAAGAGTTTGGATTGCATGAAAGCCACCTTGATTAAAAATTCCCATTGGCAAGACTTGTAAAAAGTAGCCACTTTTTAATATTGGTTTATAGGCACTAATCCAAGCAAAGGATTGTTTTTCAGTGGGTGATTTTGGATGGGGTGCAGGATCAGTTGCTTTTGGAAGTCCATAGCGAATACCGATAAACGAAAGAACTAATAAAACCACCATCACCCAGAATACGCCACGCCAACCTATTGAAGGAAGAGCCATTTCAACGGGAATGGTCATCAACATTGCGCCAGCTGTGCCAAACATTAACATTCCTGAGGCAAGTGTAGACTGCACCTCAGGCTTAAACCATCTTTTATAAAAAGTTAAGGCGGACATCAAACACCCAGATACACCAACGCCAATTAAAAATCTTCCAGCTGTTAAATAGGTCACATTCTCTGCAATAGCAAAAAATACTGCTCCAATTACTCCAAAAATAAGAATGAAGCTTTCTGACTTTCTTGAGCCATATTGATCAAGCCAATGACCGAGTGGTAATTGCATTAAGAAAAATCCGATGAAGTAGGCTGCGGATAATGCTCCAAGAGCAGTATTGCTCAGTCCTAAATCTGCCATCAAATTCGGTGCAATAACTGCATTGATTGCCCGTAATCCATATGACAATAAATATGCAAACGCAAAACATAGAAAAACGCGAATTGCCATTGCCCCTTCTAAGGGGTATTGGATTGTTTTAGGCGAGCGTTGATTCATGAATGATAGTTTGTCCCCAAGCTTTAAGGCTTAATTTATTGGTATATTGTGTATTGATACTAGAATATTATATCCAAGCTATTCTTTTGCAATTGTATTTACTTCAAGGACAAGTTGAGAGCCCTTAAAAATGATGATGTCCCCAACACTTCTAGAGTCAAAATTTCCGCAAATTGGCACAACAATTTTCACTGTTATGTCAGCACTTGCCAATGAGCACAAGGCTATTAATTTAGGTCAAGGTTTTCCAGACTTCTCCTGCAATCCTGAATTAGTGGATGCCGTTTATTCAGCAATGAAAGACGATCATAACCAATACCCACCCATGGCGGGCATCTTGGATTTACGCAAAAAAATTGCTGATAAGGTAGAGAGCCTATATGGCAAAAGGTATCAACCTGATTCTGAAATAACGGTTACAGCTGGTGCTACGCAAGCAATTCTTACAGTAGTTTTAGCTGTAGTAAGACCTGGTGAGGAAGTAATCGTTATAGAGCCAGTTTATGATTCCTATGTTCCCGCAATTGATATGGCTGGTGGTAAAACGATTGCTTTACAAATGAAGCCTATCCTTAATCAAGATGGTTTGGTGGAATCCTATCAATTACCTTGGGAGGACCTTGCTAAAGCAATTAATCCTAATACACGACTCATTATGATTAACTCGCCACATAATCCAACGGGTATGGTGTGGCAAGCGCAAGATTTAGATCGTTTATATGACTTAGTAAAAAATTCCAATGCCTTGATATGTAGCGATGAAGTATATGAACATATGGTATTTGATGGTGCGCAACATCAGAGCATTGCACGACATTCGGAATTATCAAAACGTAGTTTTTTAATTTCAAGTTTTGGTAAAACTTATCACGTTACAGGTTGGAAAGTTGGGTATGTTTGTGCCCCTCAAGAACTCATGCAAGAGTTTCGTAAAGTCCATCAATTTAATGTTTTTACAGTCAATACTCCGATGCAATATGGACTGACTAAATATTTAGATCATCCGCAGGCTTATTTAGGCTTGTCTGCTTTTTATCAACAAAAAAGAGATTATTTTCAGGCTGGCTTAAAGAACACTAAATTTGCTTTATTGCCCTCGCAAGGAACGTATTTTCAGTGTGTAGATTATTCACAATTAAGTGTTCCTGAGGCTAAGCTGAATGAAACAGATTTTTGTACTTGGTTAACAAAAGAGATAAAAGTTGCTGCAATTCCAGTTAGTGCGTTCTATGGTACTCCTCAAAATGCGAATGTGATTCGCTTTTGTTTTGCGAAAAAAGAAGAAACCATGAAAGCGGCTATTGAAAGATTGCAGCGTTTATAAGTATCAGATGAGAGAGATAGAGTATGAATAATAAAATGCGCGTTGTAACCCATGGCATGGGTGGTCCTGCTAATGTCATGAAAATTGAAGAAGTTGATGTACCACAAGCTTCTGCTAGACAAGTGCTTATTCGAGTTCATGTTGCAGGCGTAAATCGTCCAGATGTTTTTCAGCGTTCTGGGTCTTATCCTCCACCTCCGGGAGCATCACCATACTTAGGATTAGAAGTGGCAGGTGAAATAGCAGCGCTTGGAAGCGAAGTCACTGAATTTAAAGTTGGTGATCAAGTTTGTGCTTTAACACCTGGTGGTGCTTATGCAGATTATTGTGTATGTGATGTGGGAAGTTGTTTGCCTATTCCATCTGGATTAACGATGGTACAAGCAGCCGCAATTCCAGAAAACTACTTCACAGTATGGTCCAATCTTTTTGATATGGGTCATCTTCAGGCTGGTGAGACGATACTCATTCATGGCGGATCAAGTGGCATTGGCATTACAGCGATTCAGTTTGCAAAAGCTTTCGGAGCGATAGCCTACACCACTGTCGGTAATCAAGAAAAATTGAAAGCCTGTTTACAAATTGGTGCTGATCAGGCTATCAATTACAAAGAAGAAGATTTCGTTGAGCGCATTCAAGAACTGACTCAAAAAAAGGGTGTGAATGTTATTTTGGATATGGTGGGAGGTTCATATATTCAAAGAAATCTTCAGTCACTTGCTGTTGATGGGCGTTTATTGCAGGTTGCTTTTTTAGAAGGCAGTAAAGCACCATTGGATGTTCAAGTAATTATGCGCAAGCGTTTGACTTATACAGGTGCTACTTTACGACCAAGAAGTGACGCACAAAAGGCGGCCATTGCTACATCCTTAAAAGAAAACATTTGGCCCAAATTAATTGCCGGCCAATGTTTACCTGTCATTGACTCAATATATCCTTTAGATCAAGTCGTAAAGGCGCATGAGCGCATGGAAAGTAGCGCTCATATTGGCAAAATAATGCTTCAGATTATTTAAACGATCAAACTGCTATTTCGGCAGTTTGATTTGTTTTTGTTTTTAGACCAAGTTCTTGAAGTAATGCGAGGTCAGCTTGTGCTTCAGGATTATTGGTAGTCAATAATTTATCGCCATAGAATATTGAATTAGCGCCAGCCATAAAGCACATCGCTTGAACTGCCTTACCAAGTTGTTGGCGACCAGCAGACAATCTTACGCGAGCAGTCGGCATCGTAATTCTTGCAACAGCAATGGTTCTCACGAACTCAAGAGGATCTAAAGGCGCTTGATTTTCAAGAGGGGTTCCTGGCATAGGGACCAGATGATTGATTGGAACTGACTCTGGGTATGGTGATAAGTTTGCTAAGCGTGCAATTAATGAGGCACGTTGACGACGCGTTTCACCCATACCAATAATACCGCCACAACAAACGGACATACCGCTTTCCCTGACATTACCTAGAGTGTCTAGGCGATCTTGGTATTCACGAGTTTTGATGATACTGCCATAAAAATCTTCGCTGGTATCTAAATTATGATTGTAATAATCTAAGCCAGCTTCGCTAAGTGCTTGAGCTTGTGTTTTTTCAAGCATTCCCAAAGTGGCACAAGTTTCAAGCCCCATTGCTTTGACTTCACGAATCATTGTTGCAACTTTTTCAATATCGCGGTCTTTAGGTTCGCGCCATGCTGCTCCCATACAAAAACGATTGGATCCTGCAGCTTTAGCAGCTCTTGCTGCTTCTAACACTTCTTCTAAATCCATCAATTTAGTTGCTTCAACACCTGTATGGTAACGAGCTGCTTGGGGGCAATAAGAACAATCCTCAGGGCATCCGCCTGTTTTAATAGAAAGCAGTGTTGCTAGTTCGATATCACCTTCTGGAAAATTTTCATGATGAACTTTTGCTGCGCGCGACATCAAAGTTTGGAAGGGTAAGTTATAAAGTTCTTCGACTTGAGAAACGGACCAAGATGTTGGAGAAGCAGTCATTAATGCAGTTTGAACCATAGGATTAAGTTTTCCGTAAGATTGACAATATGTCTATATTTTACTCCTTAGCAAGTTGATCAACTATAGGAGTTAAAGCCAAGCCGATTTTTTTTGCTGCATAGTCAGAAATATGGTTGCTATAGCTATACAAAAACTGATTACCTTCTGTAATGCCACAGATATTATTTTTAATGTCGCACAAATAGGGACTTGTATCAAAAATGATAGCCTTGGGGTGAAGTGCTTGAAGTTCCTTGAGCCACAAGCGATATGCATTTGTTCCCTTCAAAAATTCATCATAGCTAATGGAGCAGTATGGATTTGCTTTGCGTGTAAAAATCTGATTGAGTAATTTAGAAGAAGTGAGTCCCCCATAAATGCAACTGGTTGGGTCTGGGAATATTGGATTATCAACAATCACAAGGACTTTTTTATGGGCTTGTTCTAAACCTCTAATTTGCTCACTCCAGATTTCTAATTGCTTGGGGTAGACCGATGCTCCTTGAGGAATTAATCCTGTTTTTTTCTCTAAAGGGAATAGACCGGCGATCGTATTTGCAATAGCAACAACTTTGATTGTCTCGGTATTCTTAACAGCTTCGAATACCTGTTCAACGCGTGGATCTTGCCCTGCGCCTTTGGGTATAGGGTGAACTCCATCGACTAATAACCAATGTCCTTGATCAGACGAAACTGTTGTAAGTCCATAATATAAAGCCTCAGCTTTACTATCCCCCAGCATTGCGTAAGGAACGGGATCTCTTAAATCAGCAAAGCAATCTAAATCATTCGAAATAGGCATTGATAATTTACAAGGCCTCAAAATTTCATTGCGATGCTCACCAACAACCATTGAGTTAGGATCTGCCAACAATACATTCTCATGACGATGTTTAAAGCCATCTTTTTTCCTGAGAACAACACCAAAACTAAGGGCTAACAACATGCAAAGTAAGAGAACGATTGCTGTTCTAGGTTTGCGTGAAGATCGTATTGGTTTTTCTAAAAAAGCATAAGTTAAATATGCCAAAACAAAGGACAAAAGCAACAGACTGCATTTTGCACTTGCTGAAATAGCTTGACCTTCTAAAATTCGAGCAAAAGAAAGAAGTGGCCAGTGCCACAGATAGAGTGGGTAACTCACTAAACCAATAAAAACGAGTGGCCGCAGACTTAGGATGCGGATTGGCATATTCTCAAATGAGCTTGAGAAAAGTAATATCAAGGCAGAACCTAAGCAAGGGAATAGTGCCCATAATCCTGGAAAGGGGGTTTGCTCATTCAGTCCCCATAAAGAGAAAATAAGTAAAACAAATCCAAGTAACTGACCCCAACGGCTAGTTGATGGATTGAATACAAGTTTAGAACCCGACAATGCTATACAGCCGCCTAGTGCAAGTTCCCAAAATCTTGAAAATGGCGAATAAAAATCAGCAATTGGGTTATGACTGATTTGATAACTACTCCAAAGGAGTGATGTTAAAAGTAGCAGGCTTGCTATTGCTAATACTCTGGATGAGTTTGGCTTTAATAGTTTCCAACTGATGCCAAGAATAAGAGGCCATACTAAATAGAATTGCTCTTCTACACCAAGAGACCACAGGTGCAATAATGGCTTAGTGATTGCTTCTTTATCGAAGTACCCAGCCTCTCGCCAAAATATGATGTTGGGAACAAATCCAGCCCCTGCCAACATATGGGTACCGTAAAGTTCATATTCTGCGGGGGTGAGAATGATCCATCCTAGGATAGTGCAAGTTAAAAAAACAATCAGAAGTGCTGGAAAAATGCGGCGAATTCGGCGTTGATAAAAGTTCCAGAGCTTAAAATCATGATTTTGAAGTTCTTGGAAAATGATTTGTGTGATGAGATAGCCTGAGATTACAAAGAAAATATCAACACCCACAAATCCACCAGGCAAAAATTCTGGAAAAGTATGGAAAAGGAGAACGGACAACACCGCAATTGCTCTCAATCCATCAATTTCAGGTCGGTAGTTGGCTTTCGTCATCAAAATTAGGCAAAATGAAGTAAATTGAATTTTCTCATTAAAAAATAAAAGAGATACAAAATGCATATCCTAAGAAGAACTAGTCACTTTTTCCTAAGCTTTTTTCTAGTATTAAGTTTTCTGATTTCTCAGAATGTTTTCTCGCAATCTAAAGTGGCTGATGAGGTTCGTCCACAGACGCTCACTTATATGAATCGGGATCTTGCGACTTTTAGAGGATATTTAAATGGAGCCTCTCCAGCAGTTCGTGTAGATAACGCTTTAAAAAGGATCAATCAAGTTGAGGTGGGTGAGCTTACTGAAGATGTTCGAGCAGTGCCCTTTACTTTGGCAGGTGAAAAAGGCTTTCAGTTTCATTTAGGAAACCGACATTTATTCTCAATCATTGAAAAAGACTTAGATTCTGAGTCAAATCAACAAATGAATGATTTGGTTGATCAAACAATCAAAATACTAGAGGAGTTAAAAAATGCTCAATATAAACAGAGCAAACTCTCTTTTTTGATTCATGAAGCAATTTCTGTAACGCTAGCAACTCTTGCATTAATTCTATTGGTAGTTGTGGTTCGCCGTTTACTAAATTGGGTTGGTCACTTTTTATTAAAAAAATGTCGTGATGTTTCAGCGCACACCAATGGTACACATTGGAGTGAGTATTTCTTTATGTTTAGTGCGAGATTCACCCAAATTATTAGTTGGTTAATTGTGCTAATTCTTTTGTATGCTTGGGCTACTTTTAGTTTAAGTCGTTTCCCTTGGACGTATCCAATTGGTCATAAATTAGGATTGCACGTTACAAGTACTTTGAGTTGGATTGTGGAATCAGTTTTGGGGGCAATTCCAAATTTAATTACTATTTTTATAGTCATCTTTATCACCCGGTCTGTTTTAGACCTTTTGAAAGTCTTCTTCCGTCGTGTTCAATCTGGGCAATTGAAGATACCTTTTTTACATTTTGAGACGGTCAGTGCTACTCAAAGAATTACCACTGTTATTCTTTGGGGTTTATGTATCTCTATTATTTATCCTTTTATACCTGGCTCAAATAGTGAGGCTTTTAAAGGCTTATCTGTTTTATTAGGGGTTATTATTTCTTTAGGCTCAACAGGTTTAGTCACTCAGTTAATGAGTGGTTTGGTGGTTGTATATTCAAGAGCCTTAAGAGTTGGTGATTTTGTACAAGTTAATGGTATCAAGGGTGTTGTTACTGAGGTTGGAGGTTTGGCGACCAAGATACAAACGCAAAATAAAATTGAAACCACTATTCCAAATTCAGTCATTATTTCTAATTCGATTGAGAATTACACACGTCTAAATGACTCTACAGGAACCTTACTCTCCACAACCGTCACTATTGGCTATGACGCACCTTGGAGAAAAGTTCATGAAATGCTCATCAATGCTGCATTGTCTACCAATCAAATTCAGAGCTCACCTTCGCCTTATGTATACCAAAGAGCGCTCAGTGATTTTTATGTAGAGTATCAATTATTTATTCATACAAATCATCCAGAGATACAAATCAAAATATTGTCTGAGTTACATCAAAAAATTCAGGATGAATTTAATCGTGAAGGTATTCAGATTATGTCGCCACACTTTATGTCTCAACCTGATCAGCCTGTTATTTCACCCATTTCCTCATGAATATTCTAAAAGTAAGGTTTTATTTCATTTTTATCGTTTTAGCATTTTTAGCAGGATGTTCAACAATGCAAAAAATAGCGAGTGTAGAAGGAAGTGTTGCTTATTTAGAGAGGATGGCTTTACCTCCTTCAGCGCAATTAGAAATTACTTTGGCGGATGTATCTCTTGCAGATGCGCCTTATCAAATCATAAGCCAGAAAAAAATGACGCCTATTGGACAGGTACCCATCCCATTTGTCATCGAATATGATCCGCAACAAATTAATCCGAGTCACACTTATGCTGTGATGGCCAGGATCACAGTTGATGGCAAATTAATGTTTATCAATGATCGCTCATATCAAGTGATTACACGTGATCAAACTTCTAAAGTGGAAATGATACTTAAAAGAGTTGCGGCTAATTAGAAAGGTCTTGCTAGGGAGTAGTCGCAAAGTTGGTAGAGCGCTTGAGTGCTCTCGTTATCTGGGAACTGTACCAAGCATTCTTTTGCTTGATTTGCTTTTAATTCAGCTTGATGCAAGGTATATTCCAAAGCACCGCTTGTTTTGACTGCACTTAAAACTTCATTAAAGAATTCTTCGTCGCATTCTTCAATTTGTTCGATAGCACGAGCAGCCATTTCTTTTTGTGAAGGTGTGCCTTCATTTAAAAGATAGATTAAAGGCAAAGTCGGTTTACCTTCTCTTAAATCATCTCCAGCATTTTTACCCATGACTGCAGAAGAGGCTGAGTAATCCAACCAATCGTCAATAAGTTGGAAAACCACACCAACGTGTTGACCAAATTCACCTGCAGTCTGTATTTGAGAAGAAGTTGCTCCAGCAAGAACAGCGCCTAGTTCAGCAGCAGCTTCGAATAATTTTGCGGTTTTATACAAAATCACTTTGTGATAACGATCTTCATTGACCAAAGGGTCATTTAGATTCAGTAATTGAAGAACTTCACCTTCGGCGATCACATTTGTCGCATTTGACAAAATTTCCATTATTTTGATTTCACCGGGCACAACCATCATTTGGAATGCTCTTGAATAGAGGAAGTCGCCGACTAAAACACTTGCGGCATTTCCGAAAACTGCATTTGCAGTTTTTCTGCCACGGCGTAAATCTGATTCATCCACTACATCATCATGAAGAAGTGTTGCTGTGTGAATAAACTCCAAAACAGCAGCGATTTCATGGCGATGGGGAACGGTTTTTTGATGACTGAGAGAATTGGCAATTAGAAAAAGTAATGCTGGCCGAATTCTTTTACCGCCCGCCTCAATCAAATATTGTGAAATTTGATTAATTAATGCGACGTCAGAGCTGAGACTTTTTTTGATAACTTGGTCAAGTTCTCTCATATCTCCAGCGATTGGCTGAAGAATATTAGCAAGGCTTGATGCGGGTTCGATTACATTAGCGCTTGATGTCATCTAAAAATAGTTCTTTAAAATTAGTAACTTATTAAAATATGTATTAATTATGTGTATATTTTAAGTGAATTTTAAGAATTGCCCTAAATTCGTCTTAAATTCAATGAATGAAAGCTTTGACAAGCCATCCTTAATCGGGATATAATTTGAGGCTCCCCAATTTATTAGGGGGATTAACCCTTTCGAGAGGATTTTATATGTACGCGGTCATAAAAACTGGTGGCAAGCAATACAAAGTTGCTTCTGGTGAAAAATTGAAAATAGAACAGATACCTGCGGACATTGGTAGCGAAATCACGATCGACCAAGTGCTAGCCGTTGGTGCTGGTGACTCACTGAAGTTTGGTGAACCCTTGGTTGTTGGTGCTTCCGTAACAGCCACTGTTATCGCCCAGGGTCGTCACGACAAAGTGAAGATTTTTAAAATGCGCAGACGTAAGCATTATCAAAAACGTCAAGGGCATCGTCAAAACTACACAGAAATCTTGATTAACAACATTTTGGCTTAATTTAAGGCATAACAGGAGTATCTTATGGCACAGAAAAAAGGCGGCGGTTCAACAAGAAACGGCCGTGACTCAGAATCAAAACGCTTAGGTGTAAAAGTGTATGGTGGCCAAGCCATTAACGCTGGTGGCATTATTGTTCGCCAACGTGGTACACGAGTACATCCAGGCACAAACGTAGGCGTTGGTAAGGATCACACTTTGTATGCCCTAGTTGATGGACACGTAGAGTTCACAATTAAAGGTATTTTAAAGAAATCGATCGTATCTGTATTACCGCAAGCGTAAATATAGCCTGACTGAACTCAACAATTCAGATCAAGGCCTCGCCTCATTGCGAGGCCTTTTTTATTGGATCCTAAATGAAATTTATTGATGAAGCCCGAATCGAAGTGATAGCCGGAAATGGCGGTTCCGGAAGCGCATCAATGCGCAGGGAAAAGTTCATTGAGTTTGGCGGCCCTGATGGTGGTGATGGCGGCCGTGGAGGATCTGTTTGGGCTGTTGCTGACAGAAACATCAACACCCTCATTGATTATCGATATGCAAAAACTCATTTAGCTAAAAATGGTGAGCCTGGAAGAGGGGCTGATTGTTATGGCCGAGCAGGTGATGATATCGAATTACGTTTTCCTGTTGGAACTATCATTGATGATATGGATACAGGAGAGAGAGTTGCCGACTTAACGATGCATGGCGAACGCTTATTGTTGGCAAAAGGTGGTGAAGGTGGTTGGGGTAATATCCATTTCAAAAGCAGTACAAACCGTGCACCACGTCAAAAAACAAGTGGTAAGCCAGGTGATCGCCGTAAGCTTAAATTAGAATTAAAAGTTCTTGCAGATGTTGGTTTGTTGGGTCTTCCTAATGCAGGTAAATCCACGTTTATTACAGCAGTCTCCAATGCAAGACCTAAAATTGCAGATTACCCATTCACAACTTTGCATCCTAATTTAGGAGTTGTTAGAGTTGGCTCAGAAAAAAGTTTTGTCATTGCAGATATTCCTGGATTAATTGAAGGTGCTGCTGAGGGCGCTGGTTTAGGCCACCGTTTTTTACGACATTTGCAACGTACCGGAATTATTTTGCACTTGGTTGATTTGGCGCCATTTAATGAAGATGAAGATATTGTTGCGCAAGCCAAAGGTATTGTTGGTGAGTTATTAAAATATGATGAGAATTTATACAACAAGCCTCGATGGTTAGTGTTGAATAAAGTCGATATGTTGGAAGAAGCAGAACGTACCAAGCGGGTTAAAGACTTTATTAAGAAATTTAAGTGGAAGGGCCCCGTATTTGAAATCTCAGGCCTAACTGGCCAAGGGTGTAGAGAGTTATGTTTTGCCATTCAAAAATATCTAGATGAGCAAAAAGCAAAAGTAGACGCTCAAGAAGAATACGATGCCGATGTACGATTTAAGTTAGATGATCAGTTAGGAAAATAAGCAATATGACTGTTTCTGTTTGTAAAGATGCCAAAAGAGTTGTTATCAAAGTTGGTTCAACTTTAGTTACCAATCATGGTGAAGGTTTAGATAAAGAGGCGATACATCGCTGGGCATCTCAAGTTGCACAGTTAAGAAGTTTGGGTAAAGAAGTTTTAATGGTTAGTTCTGGAGCAATTGCTGAAGGTATGCAACGCTTAGGATGGAAGGTGCGTCCTGATGAAATTCATGATTTACAAGCTGCTGCAGCGGTAGGTCAAATGGGCTTGGTACAGGTCTATGAATCAGCATTTATGGTGAACAATATCCATACTGCACAAGTTCTTTTGACCAATGCTGACTTGGCAAATCAAGAGCGTTATGACAATGCTAAAGCCACTTTAGATAATTTACTTAAACTAGGCGTTGTTCCTATCATCAACGAAAACGATACGGTTGTCACAGATGAAATCAAGTTTGGTGATAACGACACATTAGCTGCCTTAGTTTGTAATTTGATTGGTGCAGATTTACTTATTATTTTGACTGATCAAGAAGGTTTATACACTGATGACCCAAGAAAAAATCCTGAAGCTACATTGATTCAGGAAACGAAAGCAGGTGAACCAGAGCTCGAGTTAATAGCTGGTGGCGCAGGTAGTTCACTTGGCAAGGGTGGAATGTTAACAAAAGTTTTAGCCGCCAAAATGGTCGCTAGACATCACTGTCATACAGTTATTGCTTCAGGTCATGAGGAAGATGTTTTATTGCGTCTTGCGCGTGGTGAGATGGTTGGTACACAACTTCTTGCAACTGCGCACGTTTAAATACTTTAATTAATTATCTGACCTAAGTCTTTTTATAACTTCACGAAGATCATTATTGACTGCACTACCATCGCACAAGGCTTTTTTGTAGAGGTATCCTGCGTAATTGTTATACCCCACACTACCGATGGGTTGCCATTTTGCGCCTTGTACTTCCGCCCAAGTATTATTGTTCAGGCGAGCATAAGTAATTTTTGTGAATTGATTGCAGTCAATCCCAGCAAAAATAGTTTGCTCAGCACCTTCAGTGCTTTTTATCACAAGAACATAACGCACTACGCTTTGATCAAAACTAATATTTTTTTGATCTATAAAAAATTTGATTGCTTGACTATTGGAGGATGGGGAAAAAGATAAGAGATCTTTTTCTTGTGGGGGAGAGCTTGGAAGAACCACCTTTTTTTCAATAGTAGGTTTATTTTTTTCAATATCGTCCAGATCGCTTAAAACTCTAAACTGAGCAAAAGACGCATTTACGAAAAGCAAAACACCTAAAACGCTAAAGTATTGAATTAGTTTTTTTAACATAGCTATTTAGACATCACTATTTTGATTTTCAGAGGGAGATACCTGCTGAGTTGGTCCATGATAAATATCTAAAGTTGTTCCCCAGGGCAGGGACATTAAATGTGTTTTACGGTTCAGGTAACGCGCAAGTTCTGACAATGCTTTGCTATAAACATCACGCTTAAACTCGATAACGGCCTCTAATGGAATCCAATAGGCACTCCAGCGCCATGCGTCAAATTCCGGATGATCGGTCGCACGTAAAGAAATATCGGTATCTCTACCTACCATTCTGAGTAAAAACCATATTTGTTTTTGGCCTTTGTAGGTTATTCGACGATTTTTTTGCGCAGCTTGACGGCGTAAAAACTCCTCGGGTACGTCATAACGTATCCAATCCTTGGTTCGTCCTATTACTTGGACATGTTCGGGCAATAATCCTACTTCCTCTTGCAGCTCACGAAACATGGCTTGCTTTGGGTTTTCCCCGTATTGAATCCCACCTTGTGGGAACTGCCACGAATGCTGGCCAATTCGCTTGCCCCAGAATACTTCGTTTCGCTGATTTAGAAGAATTATCCCTACATTTGGTCTATAGCCCTCTTTATCGAGCATGACAATTTTCGAATCCTTTAAAATCAATGAATTCATTATATCTATAAAGAACCCATGAAAGCCACACAAACCTTCATATTGACATTAAAAGAAGCACCAGCAGATGCAGAAATTGTTTCTCATCAACTCATGACGCGTGCTGGAATGATCCGCAAAATTGGAGCGGGTATATATAACTACATGCCGATAGGCCTTAGAGTAATTCGTAAAGTTGAAGCGATTATTCGGGAGGAGATGACGCGAGCAGGCGCTATTGAGATGCTCATGCCATTTGTACAGCCAGGCGAGTTGTGGGAAGAAACTGGTCGATTACAAAAGATGGGTCCTGAATTATTAAGAATTAAAGACCGTCATGATCGTAATTTTGTCTTACAGCCAACATCTGAGGAAGTTGTTACTGATGTAGCTAGGAACGAAATCAGAAGTTATAAACAATTACCGATTAATTTATATCAAATTCAGAGTAAATTTCGTGATGAGAGAAGACCTCGTTTCGGTGTAATGCGTGGTCGTGAATTTATTATGAAAGATGCTTATTCGTTTGATAAAGATGAAGCTGGCATGCGCGAGTCTTACGCGAAGATGTTTGATGCGTACCATCGTATTTTTCAACGCTTAGGACTTAACTACCGTGCTGTTGCTGCAGATAACGGCGCTATTGGCGGTAGCGGTAGTCAAGAGTTTCACGTCATTGCTGATACTGGTGAAGATGCCATTGTGTATTGCCCTAATTCTGATTATGCGGCTAACCTAGAAGCTGCTCAAGCATTTAGTTTGATTGCGCAAAAAAATGCTCCTTCACAATCCATGGAGAAGTTTGCAACTCCAAACATCACAAAATGTGAAGAAGTTGCTCAAATGCTTAATGTTGATTTAACAAATACTGTCAAAACAATTGCTGTAGCAGTAGATCAATACGATGATCAAGGACACATTCGGGCTGGTGCTGCGAAGGTATATGCCATTCTTTTGCGCGGTGATCACGAACTCAACGAAGTCAAATTGAAAAAAATACCTGGCTTACAAGAATTTAGAATGGCAACTGAGGCTGAAATCTTGCAAGGATTTAATGCTGCACCGGGATCTATTGGACCTATTGGTGTCGCAGAGCATGTTTATGTCATTGCGGATTTAACTGTAGCCGATATGTCAGATTGGATTTGTGGTGCAAATGAAACCGGTTACCACTTGAAGGGTGTTAATTGGGACAGAGATTTGCCAAAGTCAACAAGTGCAGATTTACGTAACGTAATCGTTGGAGATGTTTCTCCTGATGGTAAGGGCACATTAGAAATTTGTCGTGGTATTGAAGTGGGTCACGTATTTATGTTGGGAACAAGATACTCAGAATCTATGAAGGCACAATTTTTAGACGAGCAAGGTAAGGCGAAACCGCTTGTCATGGGTTGTTACGGAATTGGAGTAACTCGTTTACTAGGTGCTGCGATAGAGCAATGTCATGATGACAAAGGAATTATTTGGCCATTATCGATTGCGCCGTTTCAGGTAGTCATTTGTCCTGTTTCATATGACAAATCTGAATTAGTAAAACAAACTGCTGACCAAATTTATCAGGACTTACTAGATGAAGGTATTGAGGTTGTTTTAGATAACCGTGGTGAACGACCTGGTGCGATGTTTGCTGATTGGGAGCTCATTGGTGTACCGTTCCGGATTACAGTTGGAGAGCGTAGCCTGAAGGAAGGTTTTGTTGAATTACAGGCCAGAACGCAAACCAGCGCAACACAAGTCAAACTTCCTGAGATTCTTGGTCAGATCAAAGAAGCGCTTTTACAAGCAAAGCAAAGCTAATTTATTTGAAAAGGCCTTTGCTTAAACCCTTGCCAATTCCTTTGGCGGCCATTTGACCCATCATTCGGGCCATTTTGCCGCCACTAAATTGTTTCATCATGGTTTGCATTTGCTCAAATTGCGTGAGTAGGCGATTCACTTCCTGAACTTGGACACCTGCACCTTGGGCTATTCTGCGTTTTCTGCTTGCTTTTAATAATTCAGGTTTAGCTCTTTCACCCGGCGTCATGCTATCAATAATGCCTTGCATTCTCTTGATATTTTTTTCAGCAGCGTTCATATCGGTTTTTGCAGCAGCTTGAGCCATTTGCGCAGGTAATTTATCTATCATGTTGGCTAAACCACCCATATTGCGCATTTGCGATATTTGATTTCTGAAGTCAGATAAATCAAAGCCACCTTTTTTGATCTTTGCGACTAATTTTTCAGCATCTTTTAGGTCAACGTTCTTTTGTGCTTCTTCTACTAAGGCAAGGATGTCACCCATACCTAAAATACGACCAGCCATACGCTGGGCATCAAAGGCATCTAAGCCATCAATCTTTTCAGATACACCCACAAACTTTAGGGGTACTCCAGTGACATGTCGCACGGAGAGCGCGGCACCACCACGTGAGTCACCATCCAGTTTGGTGAGAACAACACCTGTTAGTGGAAGAGTTGCGTGGAAGGCTTTTGCGGTGTTGACAGCATCTTGACCAAGCATGGCATCAACCACAAACAATGTTTCGATTGGCTTGACCGCTGCATGCAGTGCAGCGATTTCAGTCATCATTTCTTCATCGATACCCAAACGACCTGCGGTATCAACTAGAAGAACATCATAGTAATGTCGTTTTGCCCAATCGATTGCGGCATCAGCGATATCTTTCGGTCGTTGATTGACATTACTTTCAAACCAATCTGCACCAGCTTGAGCGGTAACAGTTTTGAGCTGTTCTATCGCAGCGGGACGATAAACGTCACATGAAACAGTGAGAACTTTTTTCTTTTGTGTACGAATTAACCATTTTGCAAGTTTTGCAACCGTAGTTGTTTTACCCGCTCCTTGTAAACCTGCCATCAAAATTACAGCAGGTGGTTGGGTAGCAAGATTTAGCTTTCCTGGCCCAGTATTGTCAGGAGTAGAGCCACCCTCCATAATTTTGACTAATTCGTCACGCACAATACCCACTAAAACTTGACCTGGTGTTAAGCTAGATACTACTTCTTCACCGAGAGCTTTTTCTTTGATATTGGCTAATAATTCTTTAATCACTGGCAGTGAAACGTCAGCTTCTAAAAGGGCTAGACGGATTTCACGGAGCATTTCCGAGGTGTTTTCCTCGGTGAGTCTGGCTTGGCCGCGAATGGTTTTAACCACACGACTTAAACGGTCTGTTAGATTTTCTAGCATGAGGGTATTAAACTAAGCATATGTTATTAATATATCCGACTATCGCTTACGCACTTACATTATTGATGATTGTGATTCACAATCGTCGTATGTCTGTTGACCGACCCGAGCAAAACGCTCCGAGGACGATTACATTGTCAAGTAAGAAGCATCAACGATGGATACACCTATTAGTATTTATTTTACTCGCCTTGCATGGCTTTGCCTGTTATCAGGATATTTTTACCCCTCAAGGTCTTGTTTTTGGTTTTGCACAAGCTTTATCGATGATGGCTTGGGTAGGGATCTCTCTTTATTGGATTGAAGCTTGGTTTTATCCCTTACAAGGAATGTTGCCACTTGTTGTGGGACTTGCAACCCTGTTTAGTTTTTTACCCACTATTTTTGCTGGGGCTATTATTTCCACAAAAGCAGTTCATTCCCCTGGTTTTCGTCTGCACTTTATCACTGCCAATATTGCCTACGGCATTATGTTTTTAGCCACACTACAGGCAATATTGATGACGCTGCAAGATAAAAGTTTACGTTCTAAGCAAGAGCAGGATTCCAGCACCTTACTGCGTTTATTAGTTCCTGGAGGGGGTTCAAAGTGGCTTGATCAGTTACCACCCCTGCTCACCATGGAAAGAGTCATGTTTAATGTGATTGGTATTGGTTTTTGTTTGCTCACAGTAGCAGTATTTTCAGGAATATTCTTTAGCCAGAGCTTATTTGGAAGACCGCTTATTTTTGACCACAAGACGGTTTTCTCCTTGATTTCATGGGTAATGTTTGGAAGCTTGTTGTATGCCCATTGGAAAGTTGGCTTAAGAGGGGCTGAGGCCTCGAAATGGGTATTGGGATCATTCGTTGTACTACTTTTGTCCTACGTAGGCAGTCGTTTTGTTCTTGAAGTTATCTTACAGCGCTGATTGCATATTTCTGAATGCTTAAAGTCATCCAGTTTTTTATATTCTTTGGTTTAGTCTATTGGGCTGTATATATCTATCCTAAGAAATCTCGACTTAGGCGGGAGAAGCGTGATCAACAAACTTCTAAACCAAGTCCAAAACCTCAGATTGTCAAAATAGTTTCTTGTGAGTATTGCAAGGTTCGACTGCCCTTAAGTGAGTCCTATGAATATCAAAAAAGACATTTTTGTAGCATTGATCACTATCATTCCATTAATTCAGATGGTTGCTTAGGTAGTGCAAGGCAGGTACGTTCCCCTAATTATGATGATCGACCTGAGGGAGTGACTGTAGATACAGTTGTGATTCATCACATTAGTTTGCCAGAGGGCAAGTTTGGTGGAGATGCGATTGAGGCTTTTTTCACGAATCGTTTAAATCCTGAAGAAGACCCTTATTTTGCAACTATTGCCCATTTGCAGGTATCTTCCCATTTCTTAATCCAGAGGAATGGTCAAGTTGTTCAGTTTGTGTCGACTGAGAATCGGGCCTGGCATGCGGGTGCCTCGCAATTATTCGACCGTGAGCGTGTCAATGATTTCTCGATTGGTATCGAGTTAGAGGGTACTGGAGATGTTCCTTTTGAAAAAGAACAATATGACGCTCTTGTAAAAATGATTGCTTCTATAGAAAAGAAATACAAAATTCAATATTTTGTCGGTCATAGTGATATTTCTCCCGGAAGAAAAACCGACCCAGGAAAAAGTTTTGATTGGAATTATGTCAGTCAAAGCGCAAAAATTCCGGAAAATAAACTACCTTTTGGATTGCTTGCTCGATAAATCTAGCTTCCCATCAGAGTGTTTACCAACATTGCTATATGTCAGGATAGTGACAAAAATCATAATATTTTGTTAGTGTGCACTAATTAGGTATTTCCTTATTAAAAATAATAAAAATACATCGACAAAATAATCAAAAATTACCTATACTTAGTACATAGAGCAAACTTAAACACAATAGATAGTGTTTTTAGGTATTTTCTACTTCATAAATTGAATATGCGATTGTGCAGGGTTTAGCTTCTATTTAAACAAGTTTTATAGCCTGCGAGAGTGACAAGACGGGGGTTTTAGAGGAATTTACAAGTAGTTCATTGAGATAGAAAAATAGTAATTTTGACCAATTTAAAGAGTAAAGAATTTAGGAGCTTTTATGACATTCGCTGACCCCCAAAGCAATCTGCTAGGTGTGAATACATTTTCAACGGGCACAAACCCAAACATGGGATCTGGCCAAAATCCCTCCGCTGGTTTTGTAGCGGGTGGAGTTGGTGCAACAAGTCCAGTTCAGTTATCTGATTACAAAATCATTCGTCGTAATGGGGCTGTGGTTGGATTTGAGCCATCCAAAATCGCGATTGCTGTAACTAAAGCCTTTTTAGCTGTTAATGGTGGTCAAGGTGCAGCTTCAGCACGTATTCGTGAACAAGTTGAGCAACTCACGCAAGTTGTTGTGCGTGGTTTATTACGTAGTCGTCCAAACGGTGGAACTTTCCACATCGAAGACGTACAAGACCAAGTTGAATTAGCTTTAATGCGCAGTGGTGAGCACAATGTCGCAAGAGCATATGTTTTGTATCGTGATAAAAGAAATCAAGAACGTGTTCAAACACAAGTTCAAGCACCGAAAGTTGCCGATGTCCCACATCCAGGCATTAACGTTACAGATAATGGTGTTCTAAAACCATTAGATATGGCAAATTTACAGTCAATTCTTGAAGCTGCTTGCCAAGGATTAGGTAATCACATTGTTTCAACAACGATTTTGACAGAAACAATTAAAAACTTGTATGAAGGTGTTCCTTTAGAGCAGGTCTTTGATTCAGCGATTTTATCTGCAAGAACACTCATTGAAAAAGATCCTGCATATAGTTTAGTAACAGCACGTATTTTGATGCACGTGATTCGTCGCGACATCCTTGGCGTTGAAGTTGCCCAGGGTGAGATGCAGCAAGTTTATCCAAAGTATTTTGGAAAGTTTTTACGCCGTGGTGTTAAAGAAGAGTTGCTTGACCAACGCGTTTTAGAGATTTTTGATATTGAGCGTTTAGGTAACGCACTCAATGCTGAGCGTGACTTACAGTTCAACTATCTTGGTTTACAAACTTTATTTGACCGTTATTTCTTGCACGTTGATGGTCAGCGTATTGAAATGCCACAGGCATTCTTCATGCGTGTTGCGATGGGACTTGCACTCGAAGAGAAGCAACCAACAGAGCGCGCTATTGAGTTCTATGAAATTTTGTCAACATTTGACTTTATGTCTAGTACGCCGACTTTGTTTAATTCAGCAAGTTTGCGTTCACAGTTATCAAGCTGCTACCTCACAACAGTGCCAGATGACTTAGATGGTATTTATGAAGCACTCAAAGAAAATGCTTTGTTATCTAAGTTCGCAGGTGGATTGGGTAACGATTGGACAAATGTTCGTGCTTTGGGAAGTCATATTAAGGGTACTAACGGTAAATCACAGGGCGTCGTGCCATTCTTGAAGGTTGTTAATGACACGGCTGTTGCTGTAAACCAAGGTGGTAAGCGTAAGGGGGCTGTTTGCGCCTACCTCGAAACATGGCACTTAGATATAGAAGAGTTCTTAGAGCTCCGTAAAAATACTGGCGATGATCGTCGCCGTACGCATGATATGAATACTGCGAACTGGATTCCTGACTTATTTATGAAGCGTGTCATGGAAAACGGTGATTGGACTTTATTCTCACCATCAAGCACTCCTGATTTGCATGACAAGTATGGCCGTGCGTTCGAAGAAGCGTATGTTGCTTATGAGAAAAAAGCAGATGCTGGCGAACTCAAGCCATTTAAGCGTATTCCTGCAGCGCAATTGTGGCGCAAGATGATTGGTATGTTGTTTGAAACAGGCCATCCATGGATTACATTCAAAGATCCATGTAATATCCGTAGCCCACAACAACATATTGGCGTTGTACACTCATCTAACTTGTGTACAGAGATCACTCTTAATACAAATGATGAAGAAATTGCAGTTTGTAACTTAGGATCTGTGAACTTAACAGCGCACATGATGACTGATGCTAATGGTCAGTTGGTTCTTGATCATGCAAAATTAAGAAAAACGATTCACACTGCAATGCGCATGTTGGATAACGTTATTGATATCAACTACTATGCAGTAGCAAAAGCTAAGAATTCAAATTACAAGCATCGTCCAGTTGGTTTAGGTATTATGGGATTCCAGGATTGCTTGCACATGTTGCGTATTCCTTACGCTAGTGATGCTGCAGTAGAGTTTGCTGATACTTCAATGGAAGCAGTTTGTTTCTATGCGTATGAAGCATCTAATCAATTAGCTAAAGAACGTGGCACTTATAGTACTTATAAAGGCTCACTCTGGGATCGCGGCATATTGCCGCAAGACAGCATGGCGCTTCTTGCTCAAGAACGTGGTGGTTATTTAGAAGTAGATAATTCTGCCAAGATGGACTGGTCTGGTTTGCGTGCAAGTATTCAGCAGCACGGTATGCGTAATTCCAACTGTATAGCAATTGCTCCGACAGCAACGATTTCAAACATTATTGGTGTATCAGCTTGTATTGAGCCGACATTCCAAAACTTGTACGTTAAATCAAACTTGTCTGGTGAGTTTACAGTTGTCAACGAATATCTCGTCCGTGACTTAAAAGCACGTGGTTTGTGGGATGAAGTGATGATTGCTGACCTCAAGTATTTTGACGGTTCACTTGCAAAAATTGATCGTATTCCACAAGATTTAAGAGATATCTATGCAACAGCGTTTGAAGTTGCACCAAAATGGATTGTTGAAGCAGCATCTCGTCGTCAAAAATGGATTGACCAAGCACAATCATTGAATATTTACATGGCTGGTGCATCTGGTAAGACATTAGATGAGACTTATAAGTTAGCATGGGTACGTGGTTTGAAGACTACATACTATTTGCGTACAACTTCAGCAACTCAAGTTGAAAAGTCTACAGTGGACAAGAGCAATTTAAATGCAGTTTCGAATCAGTCTGCTGAACAGCAAGCTGCAAGTGCAGCGGCTGCGCACGACCAAGCTTTAGCCGAAGCGGAAGGTGCAGTTTGCACATTGCGTCCAGGCGATGACGGCTTTGAAGAGTGCGAAGCTTGCCAATAAAATTAAATGAAACGAATGAAGTAATTTTTGGAGAAATACGATGTTGAATTGGGAAGATGATACCCCTGTAGCGCCAGCAAAAGTAGGACCTACACCGATTCCTGAGGTGAAGGCTACTTTAGCTACACCAAGGGTTGTTGACACACCTATACCTAACGAAGCGATTGCACCAATTCAGGCAAGTCCTGAAGTTGCTAAAGATCGTCGCGTTAACGTAGCAGACAAAAGAATTATTAATGGTCAAACTGACGTGAATCAATTAGTACCATTTAAATATAAATGGGCATGGGAAAAATATTTGGCAGGTTGCGCAAATCACTGGATGCCTCAAGAAGTGAATATGACGCGTGATATTGCTACTTGGAAAGATCCAAATGGTTTAACTGAAGATGAGCGTCGCATCATCAAAAGAAATTTAGGATTTTTTGTTACAGCTGACTCTTTAGCAGCAAACAATATTGTTCTTGGAACATATCGTCAGATTACTGCGCCTGAATGCCGTCAATATTTATTGCGCCAAGCATTTGAAGAAGCGATTCATACTCATGCTTATCAATATATCGTTGAATCATTAGGACTTGATCAAGCAGAAATTTTTAATGCGTATCACGAAGTTGATTCTATTCGTGCGAAAGATGAATTTTTATTACCGTACATTGATACATTAACTGATCCATCTTTTAAAACTGGCACACCAGAAAACGATCAAAAATTATTAAAATCACTCATCGTTTTTTCATGCATCATGGAAGGATTATTCTTTTATGTTGGTTTTACGCAAATACTTGCGATGGGTCGTCAAAACAAAATGACAGGTGCTGCTGAGCAGTATCAATACATCTTACGTGATGAGTCTTTGCACTGTAATTTTGGTATCGATATGATTAATCAAATCAAGCTCGAGAACCCCCATTTATGGACTTCTGCGTTCAAAGACGAGTTGAAAATTTTGTTCACTGAAGCAGTCGAATTAGAGTACAAATATGCAGAGGATACGATGCCTCGTGGAGTGCTTGGACTCAATGCACCGATGTTCAAAAGTTACTTAAGATACATTTGTAATCGTCGTTGTATGCAAATAGGACTTGACGCATTGTTCCCAAATGAAGAGAATCCTTTTCCATGGATGTCTGAAATGATAGATTTAAAAAAGGAAAGAAACTTTTTTGAAACTAGAGTAATTGAGTATCAAACTGGAGGCGCATTGAGTTGGGATTAACAACTCGAAGTTGTCTCCGATAAATTGGAGATGTACGGATTGAAAATTAGATTTTGGAAGTTAACTTGCAAAACAAAAAGTTCGACAATTCGAACAGGGCAAGTTTCCCTCCAAAATTTACAAAGTATCCGTAGCACATTGAAGAACATATTTGCGCACTCGTTAGTGCTTACAGAATTAAAAAAGCCGTTCCAAGAAATTGGTACGGCTTTTTTTACGAAGTTCATGGGACTATTTTGCAGTGAAGGAAATAGAAACATGAATGGCTCGCGCGTTTGTGCCGATTTTCTACCCAGAGAGTCGGTTCGGAACGCCAGGGTCTTCTTTAACTGTAGTATGTATTACTTCTCACGTGAAGGAGCTTAAATATGGCAACTGCCAAGAAACCTGCTGCTAAGAAACCTGCAGCTAAAAAAGTTGTAGCAAAGAAACCAGCTGCTAAAAAAGTAGCTGCTAAGAAACCAGCTGCTAAGAAAGTTGCTGCTAAGAAGCCTGCTGCTAAAAAAGTAGCTGCTAAGAAGCCTGCTGCTAAGAAAGTTGCTGCTAAAAAGCCTGCTGCTAAACCAGCTGCTAAAAAAGTAGCTGCTAAGAAGCCTGCTGCTAAAAAAGCTGCTGCTAAACCAGCGGCTAAGCCTGCTGCAAAAAAAAAAGTAGTTAAAGCAGCTGCGAAACCAGCTAAGAAGGCCGCTGCAAAGCCAGCAGCTAAAAAGCCAGAAGCAAAAGCAACAACGGCTTTGAATCCAACTGCTGCATGGCCTTTTCCTACCGGTAGCCGTCCTTAATTTAGACGGTTTCCGAAAGGCAACAGCTGTAGAAGTAAAAGATGTAAGCAACCCACCTTGGGATACCTTGGTGGGTTTTTCTTTGCTTAAGCGAAATCGCTATTGAATGCTTTGCGATAGAGTTCTTGAATCATTGCAAAACTTGGCGTGTGATTTTGTGGTCCTTGAAATGCAATCTTGATAGCTCCCATCAAAGATCCGAGTCGACCGGTTGTTTCAAGGTCTAATTGGTTTTCGATACCATATAAAAGTCCAGCACGGAACGCATCGCCACAGCCAGTAGGGTCGATTGGTTTTTCTACAGGCACCACTGGAATATGAATGACTTGTCCATCCGCGTAAATTTCTGAACCTTGGATACCTTTAGTAACTACTAAAGCTTTAACGTGTTTAGCGATTTCAGCAAGTGGCATACCTGTTTTATGGGAGAGCATTTCGCCCTCATAGTCATTGACAGCGATATAACTTGCTTGCTCAATGAAGGTCATTAGTTCAGGACCACTAAACATGGGTAGACCTTGACCTGGATCGAAAATAAACGGTACTTGAGTATCCACAAATTGTTTTGCATGAATCATCATGCCATCACGACCATCAGGAGCCACGATTCCGAGTTGAACTGGTTGTGATGTTTCTTTTTGAGTTAGCACTGCCGTTGCGACATTATTGAGGTGTGATTCTGACATTGCGCCAGGGTGGAATGCTGTAATTTGATTATTGTCACGATCTGTTGTGATCATTGCTTGAGCAGTAAAAGCTTCAGGAATTTCACGAACAAAGTTTGCAGAGATTGAATATTTACCTAATTGGTCAAAGTAAGGACCTGCATCGCCACCTACGGTAGCCATGATGAGGGGCTCGCCACCTAAAAGTTTGAGGTTATAGGCAATATTACCTGCGCAACCACCAAATTCGCGGCGCATATTGGGGACTAAAAAAGCAACGTTCAAAATATGAATTTGCTCAGGCAAAATTTGTTCAGCAAAACGTCCTTCGAAGGACATGATTGTGTCGTAAGCGATTGAACCGCAGATAAGGCTAGCCATAAATTCCTTTAATTAAAATTCGTATTTGATTTATTCATACAACAAATGCACTTGAAAGCCACTCGCTTCCTTTGGAATTTCCAAAGGCATTGCTATTGTAATTTCAGTTTGTGAAGCAACGCCATTTATGAGCCACTCTCTTTTTCGAGGGAGATCTTCTGGCAACCATTCTCGAGGTGTAAATTTGCGGTAAGCGATAGGTTCACCACTCAGGTTAGTTAGAACCACTTCCAATTTAGGTAGTGCAGATTTTTTCCAAAAGTAAGGGGACTCGGTTCGCACTTGCATCTCTAGGAGATGGGAACTTTCTTCTTCAAAATTTAAAGAAGCGTATTCAACACGCCAATTGGCAACATTTGCTTGCGGGACTTTTGCCCATAGGTCAAATAAATAAAATCCTTGGACTGCTGCAAGAACAGCAAGCAGCACCAGCATTAAAAGTGGATAAAAACGTGCGCGCATTAAACACTGGTTCTAAAACCTGCTAGCAGAACCCAGCCCTCATGCGAATCCACTTGCTCTAACTTGATCCAAGGTGCGTAACAAGCGATGACATCACTTGCTTGGCGCTCTAAGATGCCGGATAAAGCAAGATCAGCGTTAGGTGCTAAATGCGCGGCAATTGCTGGTGATAAAACTTGAAGAGGATTTGCAAGGATATTTGCTACAACAATATCGAATTGTGTGATTGCTGCTGAATGTGCATGATCTGGTAAATAAAATTCCACATCAACATGATTCGTCTCGGCATTATGTTTGCCTGCAGTCATCGCTTGGGGATCGATATCAATACCCACAGTTTTGCCACTGCCTAATTTTTTAGCAGCTATCGCAAGTATCCCAGAACCACATCCATAATCCAGCACACTACGATTTTGTAATCGTTGCTCATTAGAAAGCTTTTCTAGCCATTGTAGGCACAATTTTGTTGTTGGGTGACTTCCCGTACCAAACGCAAGTCCAGGATCAACAGCAAGGCATATAGCGTCTTCTGAGAGGCCTTCTGGCGTCGTATGCCATGATGGCACTACCCACATCCTAGAAGTGATTGGAATCGGCTCAAATTGCGATTGGGTGAGTTCAACCCAATTTTGTTCTTCGATGATTTCTTCGGTGTAGACATCTACTGCAAGACCTGCTTGAGCGAGTTCTGCGAGGATAGCTTCTGTGTGTTGTGGAAAGGATTGCCACAAAGCATTATCGAATAGTGCCTGAACAATAGATTCATTCCACGCTTCCTGGGTTGGAATCATGCCAGGCTCACCGTATAGTGGGCTTTCCTCTGGAGTATCTGCTTGAGCGTCTTCAACACTAATCGAAAGAGCGCCGAGTTCCATTAATGCATCGCCGAGTTCTTCAGCAGTTTGTGCATCTACTGTAAATTGTAGTTGTCGATAGGACATAAATTATTTGAGCTCTCGCGTAGCTGCTTGTTCTTCTAAACGATGCTCAAGATAATGAATACTTGTGCCACCAACATTGAACTTAGGATCAATCATCAGTTCGCGGTGTAATGGAATATTGGTTTTGATACCCTCCACAACCATTTCTGATAAAGCGATGCGCATTCTTTTAATGGCTTGATCGCGTGTTGCTCCGTACGAAATCAGTTTACCGATCATCGAATCATAGTTTGGTGGGATAGTGTAGCCAGCGTAAACATGAGAATCAACTCTGATGCCAGGACCACCTGGTGTATGCCAAGCTGTAATTTTTCCGGGGCTAGGTGTAAATTTAAAAGGATCTTCTGCGTTAATACGGCATTCTACGGCATGACCTCTAAATTCAATATCACGCTGTCGCATGGATAATTTTTCACCGGCGGCAATTTTGATTTGTTCTTGAACGATATCGATACCAGTGATTAATTCAGTAACAGGGTGTTCGACCTGCACACGGGTATTCATTTCGATAAAGAAAAACTCATTGTTTTCGAATAAAAATTCAAACGTACCTGCGCCACGGTAGCCCATTTTGCGACAAGCTAATGCGCAACGCTCACCAATTTTTGCAATCAGTCTTCGATCGATCCCAGGTGCTGGCGCCTCCTCAATCACTTTTTGATGACGACGTTGCATTGAGCAATCACGCTCACCTAACCAAACTGCATTTTTATACGTGTCAGCCAAAATTTGGATTTCGATATGACGTGGATTAGTTAAAAACTTTTCCATATACACTTCCGGATTGCCGAAGGCACGACCAGCTTCTTCTTTGGTCATGTTCACAGCATTAATAAGTTGTGATTCGATATGCACCACGCGCATACCTCGACCACCACCTCCACCTGCTGCTTTGATAATGACTGGGTAACCAACTTTTTTAGCGATCGCTAAAATTTCTTTAGGATTGTCTGGCAATGCCCCATCAGATCCTGGAACACAAGGAACACCAGCGGCAATCATGGCTTGTTTAGCTGAAACCTTATCACCCATTAAACGAATAGATTCTGCTGTTGGACCGATAAAAGCGAATCCAGATTTTTCTACGCGATCAGCAAAATCTGCATTTTCGGATAAGAAGCCATAACCAGGATGAATTGCCTGTGCTTCGGTTAGTTCTGCTGCAGAAATAATCGCAGGCATGTTTAGATAACTTAAAGGTGATGGAGGGGGACCGATACAAACAGCCTCATCTGCTAATTTGACGTATTTCGCATCTTTATCGACAGTTGAATACACCACAACATTTTTAACACCGAGTTCTCGGCATGCGCGTTGAATACGCAGTGCTATTTCGCCGCGATTGGCGATAAGGATTTTGTCAAACATGTCGTCCCCTTAGGCGATCACGAACAAAGGTTGATCAAATTCAACACCATGTGCGTTTTCAACGAGGATTTTTTGTACTACACCATCAAACTCAGACTCAATCTCATTGAGGAGTTTCATTGCTTCGATGATACAAAGGGTTTGACCCACTTTTACGCGATCACCAACTTTAACAAAGTCTGGAGATTCCGGATTTGGGGCACGATAGAAAGTACCCACCATTGGTGAGCGCATGACATTACCTTCTGGAGCTGCCTCTACAGCAGGGGCACTATTTGCAGTTGGTGCACTTGCATCTTGCTCCAAAATAACTTGTGATGGTGCGGAAGGTGGTATGTAAACTTGTTGAACGGAAGGAGCTGCTACGGCAGTTCTATGGTTCACAATCTTTACTTTTTCTTCTCCCTCAGAGATTTCTAGTTCAGAAATGCCTGATTCAGCAACAAGGTCAATTAACGTTTTGAGTTTTCTCAAATCCATGGAACATCCTTTAGTAGTTAATTTATAGGTATTTTGAAGTATTAATGTTTTATTTTTGCGATCACTGCTTCAAGAGCGAGTCGGTAACCGATTGAGCCTAAACCACAAATCACCCCAACTGCCACATCTGAAAAATAAGAATGGTGTCTAAAAGACTCACGTTGGTGAATATTGGATAAATGGACTTCAATAAAAGGGATACTCACTCCGACAAGTGCGTCACGAATTGCTACGCTCGTATGGGAATAGCCACCTGGATTAATAATGATAAATTGCACGCCATCTTTTTTGGCTTGGTGGATACGATCAATCACTTCGCCTTCATGATTACTTTGGAAAGTATCAAGGTGTACCCCCGACTCTTGGGCTTGGGTATGAAGTTGACGATGAATATCATCGAGGGTTTCATGGCCATAAATTTCAGGCTCACGAGTACCTAATAAATTAAGATTAGGTCCTTGTATAACAAGAATTGAACCGATTTGGTGTTTATCTGCGCTCATCTTCGGTGATTTCCTTGGAAAGACTCTTTACGAATATTCCTAGTATATCCCATCGAAAGGGTAAAAAACCCTAAAAACGCAATTTGGCGATAAAAAAAGATTTTAATTAAATCTAAAAATACGGCAAATGCTCTTAAAACTTATTTAATCAGCTTTAAAATTGACTTATTGACGTCATCTTCGGTAATTTTGCCTAATTTAGAGAATACTTTTTTACCTTTTGGGTCAATAATGACGGTATAAGGTAGAGCGCCTTGTTCATTACCCAGTTGTTTACCCCAAGTGCTGCCATCCATACCACCGACGACGATGGGATAAGGAACTGATGTTTTACTCAGAAATTCACGAATATTGCTAGGTGAATCGATACCGATGCCGATGAATACCACTTTTTGTGGGTCAGCACCTTGGCTCAGTTTTGCAAGGAGTGGCATTTCTTCAACGCAGGGTGGGCACCAAGAAGCCCAAAAGTTAATCACTAAAGTTTTATCTTTCCAGGTGCTTGTATCAATTGCTTGACTCTGTGGATCATTCCAATTTGCCTTCAGAAAATTTTGATAGACCTCATTAGGAAGATCTGCGGAACTTTCTTGATGTTGCAAATACGATGCGCCAAAACCAATGATTAGGCTAGCTAGACCGATTAATGACAACATGAGAAGGAGGGGAAATTGCTTCTTTAACGCTTCTTTTTTATTTAATTCTTCAGTCATTCCAATTCCTTCGATAAAATTACGGGATGCACTTACATATTCTAGGTATTTGTGGCACCTTCATGGGGGGTATAGCCGCTATCGCTCGTCAAGCCGGACATCAGGTCACTGGTTGCGACGCCAATGTTTATCCACCGATGAGTACACAACTTGAAGCTCAAGGCATTTCCCTTATAGAAGGTTTTGCTGCAGACCAATTGTCCCTCAAACCGGATTTATTTGTCATTGGCAATGTTGTTTCTAGGGGTAATCCACTCATGGAAGCTATTTTAAACGCAGGTTTGCCCTATATTTCAGGTCCACAGTGGTTAGGTGAGCAAATTTTGCAGCACCATCATGTTTTATCTGTGGCAGGAACGCATGGTAAAACTACAACAACGGCTATGTTGACTTGGATCCTTGAAGCAAATGCACGCTCACCAAGCTATTTGGTGGGTGGTGTTCCTAATAATTTTGATGTTTCAGCCAGAATCGGTAATCCAACTGGTAAGAAGCCTTTGTTTGTCATTGAGGCAGATGAGTACGACACAGCATTCTTTGATAAAAGAAGTAAGTTTGTTCACTACCGATCAGGTACTGCCATTTTGAATAATTTGGAATACGACCATGCTGATATATTTCCAGATCTTGGGGCAATACAAACGCAGTTTCATCATTTGGTCAGAACCGTTCCCGGAAATGGTCGACTGATTGTTAATGGCGATGAACAATCTCTCATTGATGTCATCCAAAGAGGGGCGTGGTCTCCTGTTGAGTATTTTGGAAATAAAAATCCTCAATCCACATGGTCTTTCGATAGTTTAGATAATGATGGATTATTAGTTAAAAAGAGTGGACAAGAAGTTGCCAAGGTTCAGTGGAACTTAGACGCAAATGTTGCAGGCCGACATAATCAAATGAATGCCTTAGCGGCTATTGCGGCTGCAGAGCATGTTGGAATATCTCCAGCAGATAGTGCTGCAGCACTTGGAAGTTTTAAAAATGTGAAGCGTCGATTAGAGCTCGTTGGTGAAGTTAATCAAATTTGTGTTTATGATGATTTTGCCCATCATCCAACAGCAATTGCGACCACTATAGATGGTTTGAGAAGACGTATAGGTCAAGAACGATTAATTGCGGTACTTGAGCCGCGCTCTAACACCATGAAGCTTGGGGTAATGAAACAACAATTACCGGATAGTTTGGTACAAGCAGACTTAGTATTTGCTTATGGTGCAAAAGAAGGTAAATCTGCACTTGGCTGGGACTTACAAGAAGCGATGCAGCCGATGGGACCTAAAGCACAAAGTTTTGATCAGTTAGATTCATTAGTCCAAGCTATACGTGCTGTAGCTAAGCCAGGTGATCATATTTTGGTGATGAGTAATGGTGGTTTTGGTGGTGTTCATCAGCTATTACTTAAGGCTTTGGCATAAATATGCATTTTATTTATGAAGAGGGTGGCGAAATCAAAGGAGCCACAACCATAGGTGCTTTTGTTCCTGGAGCAGATCATCATGCGGCACAAACCCAGTTTGGTAAGAGAATTAAACTAAAGTCTAAGGACGTCTGGTTTAGTTGGGCTAATCTTGAATTAGAGAAGGCGATTTCTCAAGCACAAGAATTAGCTGGGCAGATTGACATGGATTTTTTATGGGAATGTGCACCTGAAGGCGAGTTTCAGTTTGAGCTTATTGCAAAAGATTACTTTGGTGATGGCGTCAAATCAGATCAGATTATTGCGCTTGCCATTGCACTACAAAGTGCGCCTATTTATTTCAGAAGAAAAGGTCGTGGTCAGTTTTTAAAAGCACCAGAAGAACAATTAAAGGCAGCCCTTGCCTCTGTTGAGAGAAAACGTAAAGAAGCGATACTTCAAAAAGAGTGGGAAGATGCCATGATTCAAGGGCAGTTGCCCGAAGAGATTGCCAAAAGTGCCCAACAGCTGCTTTGGAGTCCTGATAAAAATGGTATTACCTACAAAGCATTAAATGCCGCAAGTCAACAATTAGGGATTAATCCAGCACAGCTATTACTCCAACTTGGAGCGATTCAATCAGCACTTGCGATTCATCAGGGGAAATTTTTGAAAGAATTTTTTCCAAAGGGTATTGGATTCCCGAGTGATGCCAAGTTGCAAGAAGCACAGTGGAATAAGATTGCAGAGCAATTACCTTTAGCAGAGGTAAAAGCATTCTCGATTGATGATGCTAGCACTACTGAAATCGATGATGCATTTTCTGTCACTCCATTAGATGATGGCAATTACCAAATTGGCGTTCATATAGCTGTTCCTGGACTTGCTATCGTTCCAGATGATGCTTTGGATCAAATTGCGCAACAACGAATGTCCACGGTTTATTTTCCGGGTGGCAAAATCACCATGTTGCCGCAATCCGTCATTGAAATTTTCTCTTTAAATGAGCACCAGGCTAGACCTGCGATATCTTTGTATGTTCAAGTCCATGCTGATGGTTCCATCAATCAGCAAATTCCAGCGCGAACCGTTCTAGAAAAAGTCTATATGGCGAGTAATTTACGACTTGGAGATATAGAACATTTAGTTAATGAAGTATCTATTGATGATACTTCTAGAACGGATATACCTTTTCGACATGAATTAGCAATGCTTTGGATGGCAGCTAAAAACTTACACGCTCAAAGGCAAACAGTACGTGTTGCTGCAGGTCAAAAAGAAGAAAAACTTGGACCTCCTGAGCCAGGAAGCTTGCCAAGAGATTTTAATTTTGAAATTATCACCTCAGATGGTAAGACTATTCCTACTGAAGCTGCATTAAGAACTGACATTGATGACAAAGACTGGCAAGTTGTTATTACTTCTAGACAGCGTGGCTCAGTGATTGATTCGATTGTGGCTGAGTGGATGATTTTTAGTAATCGTACTTGGGGATCATTGTTAGCGCAGAATGACTTACCTGCTATTTATCGCGCACAACAAGGTTGGGGTGCGCAGCGTACTAGGATGCAAACTACGCCTTGTCGTCATGAAGGTTTGGGCGTAGAGAACTATGCATGGTGTACCTCACCATTGCGCAGATATGCGGATTTAGTTAATCAATGGCAATTAATTGCCTATGTTCAGCAGGGGGTAATGGCTAAATTAGTTGCACCATTTGTACCTAAGGACACAAAGATCATGGGTCTCTGTGCAGAATTTGATGCAAACTATACTGCCTATAACGCCTATCAGCAGATCGCAGAAAAATATTGGTGCTCAAGATATATTCAAGCACAAGGCTTTCCCTGGAATACTTATGCCAGAGTGCAAAAGGAAGGCATGGTGCGAATTGAGCCAATACCACTTCGACTCTTTGTACCAGAATTACAAAATGCACCGAGAGGGTCTAGGGTTGAGCTCGAAGTTTTATCAATTGACACCTTATTGCTCACAGCATCTGTAAGAGTGGTTCATTTGATGGAGAGTTCTTTTACGGGCAGTAATGTTGAAATTGAAGAAGAGATCATTGAGCCCGTGATTGAACTTATTAACGATCCTGTTCAAAATGATACTAATGAACAGCCTAGCACCTAATCCCAGCATTAATTTGCCAGAATTTTCTGGTATTCAGTGGTACAAGAAATCGATTGTCATCGCTATTGGGATTTCGTTATGTTTTCACATGTTGATGTTGCTCCTCAAAAAGCCTGAACCAGACATTGATCCCAAGCATTTAAAAGCACCTCTTGCGGTTGTCTTGGTCAATAGTCAAAGTCAAATTGCGCCTGTTAATCCTAAGCGCTTAGCGCAACACAATTTAAATGGTGGGGGCCAGCAAGAAGAGCCCATTATGGCCAGTTCGATTTCACCGATGATGCCTGGTATTGCAGAAAAACTAAACACCTTACAAGAAGAGCAAAATCGATTACTCAGCTCAATGCGTGATGATGGTAGTCAGTCTAAAAAAACGACACCAGGAAAAACAGCGGTTCAAAAAGAATCCACCGACCCATTAGAGGCAGAGTTATCTAAGCGTATGGAGTTAGAAAGTCAGAGGCCTCGAAAGGCTGTTCTGACTTCTACTAGCGCTAAATCTGTCGTCTATGCAGAGTACTACAACAGCATGCGTAACAAAGTCGAGGCCTATGGCACAAAGTACTTTCCGCGCTCTCAAGGAAAACCTTTATACGGTAGTTTGATTGTAATGATTAGTATTGACCGTGAAGGGCGCATCGTTAAAAAACCTACGGTTGAAAAAAGTTCTGGTGATGCCGAGTTAGATAGACAAACATTAGCAATTATTCAAGCGTGCTCGCCATTTGAAAAGTTTCCACCCAGTATGAAATCACAACTTGATGTGATTGATTGGATTGCTACTTTTACCTTTGTTATGGGGAGTGGTCAAAGTCAATTAGAATTAAATGCTACACACTCAAAACCATGAATAATTCAGACACACAACTTGATCCAACATTACATCCTGGTAAAGATGTATATGGCGTTATTGGTAATCCTGTAGCACACAGTAAGTCCCCGATGATTCATGCGCAATTTGCACAGCAAGCTGGGCAAAATATATATTACGGCAAACTTTTTTCAGAGGTCGATCAGTTTACTGAGACAGTGAATACTTTTTTTGACCGAGGTGGTCTTGGCTTAAATGTCACTGTGCCATTTAAAACGCAAGCATATGAACTCTGCACACATTTAACGGCCCGAGCAAAAGCTGCGGGCGTTGTAAATATTTTATGGAAAGATGATGGCCAGTTTTGTGGCGACAACTCTGATGGCGTTGGTTTAGTAAGAGATATTGAGCAACAACCTTTTCCTATTGCGAACAAGAATATTCTTATCCTTGGAGCGGGTGGCGCAGTTCAGGGTGTCATATTACCTTTTTTAGAAAAAAAACCTGCGCATATTTGGATTGCTAATCGAACCCCAGAAAAAGCTCAAATGATAGTTGAGCGTTTTACTGAAGAGGCAAACAATGCGGGTGTTCAATTACAAGCCCTTCCCACAACTCAAATTCAGCAAATACAAGATTCCATTCATTTAATTATTAATGGAACTTCTACAGGCTTGTATGGTACTTCACCCCTTACTCAAGATCAGGTTAATCACATTGCAAGATTAAGATTAGCAAATCTACCTAACAATGTTCAGATAGCCTATGACATGGTCTATGGCAAAGAGACCGATTTTATGGCGCAGATGCGCTTAGCTAATATTTCTGCTAAAGATGGTTTGGGAATGTTGGTAGAGCAGGCTGCGGTAGCGTTTGAGCTTTGGCGCAATATTGCTGGTCAGGGGCGATTAAATACAGCCCAGGTATTAGAGAAGTTGCGTCTTTCTTAAACGCAACTTCACCAAAATTTAGTCCATCCAACCTTTACGTTTGAAGTACCAAAGTGGTGCTATCGTTGACAGTACCATCGAGATCAGAGCAACCGGATAGCCAATTGCTAGCTTAAGTTCTGGCATAAATTCAAAGTTCATACCCCAAATACTTGCTAGTAAAGTTGGAGGCATTAAACCAACTGACACAACCGCGAAAATTTTAATAATTTTATTTTGGTTAATATTAATAAAACCGACTGTGGCATCCATTAAGAAGTTAATCTTATCGAATAAGAATGCTGTGTGATTTTCGAGTGAGTCGATGTCACGCAAAATTAAGCGCGCTTCCTCTTGTTGAAGATCTGAGAGCAGTTTGCTGCGCATCAAATAGGAAAGAGCGCGACGGGTATCCATCACATTACGACGAATACGACCGTTCACGTCTTCTTCTTTTGCAATTGTTTCTAGAACACCAGCAGCGATTTGGTCGGTAACGGTATCCGCCAAAACTACCTTTCCAGCTTCTTCAAGGCTTTCGTACACCTCCTCTAATGAGTCGGCAGAATATTCCGCGTCTGTGGAATAGAGATCTAATAAAACATCTTTAGCATCATTCACAGAACCAGGACGTAAACGAGCTCGCATTCTTACAAGGCGGAAAACCGGTAAATCTTCATCATGGATCGAGAACAGTGTGTTGTTGGTCAAAATAAAAGCTACACGAACGTTTCGTGAAACTTCGTCTTCATCCAATAAGAAGTCAGTACGAATATGAAGATATCCATCCTCACCTTCAAAATATCGTGCAGAAGCTTCTAAGTCACCTAATTCTTCTAATTCAGGCAAAGTTACGCCGAAGGCTTCTTTAATCCAACTCAATTCTTCATCATCAGGCTCAATGGCATCGATCCAAATAGGATCATGGTATTTGAGAAGCTCATTACGATCTTCCACTTGTTCTTGAGCTAAACGGCCGTTTTGGAGTGTAAATAAATTAATCATCTTGAGGGCCCAAAAAAATACTTGTCAACTAGAATTGTAAGAGAGTTTATATTATTAAAAAGAACTAGGAATGATTTTATGACTCAGAAGATGAATTTACCGCTCAAAACACCTGGAAATAGTTTTGTGCAAAAGTATCAAAAACGTGTCCAAGAACAGCAAACAATGCTATGTGTGGGCCTTGATCCAGACATTTCTAAGTTTCCTCCCTCCATCGGTGGTAATGGGGGTGCGATTTATGCATTTTGTCGTGAAATTGTTGATGCTACCGCTGACTTAGTCTGTGCATTTAAGCCACAAATCGCCTATTTTGCTTCTGAGCGAGCTGAAGATCAATTAGAGCAACTTATTGATTATATTCATCAAAATTATCCAGATATCCCTGTGATACTCGATGCTAAACGTGGAGACATTGGTTCCACAGCGAGTCATTACGCTAAAGAGGCTTTTGATCGTTACCAAGCAGATGCGGTCACTGTTAATCCTTACATGGGGTTTGATTCATTAGAACCTTATTTAGCCTACAGTGATCGTGGGGTTTTTATTCTGTGCAGAACTTCTAATCCAGGTGGATCAGATTTACAGTTTTTACCCCTGCAACAAGAACCTCATCAAAAATTATTCGAAAAAGTGGCAGAGCTTGCTTCCAAGCAATGGAATACTTCTGGGCAAGTTGGTTTGGTTGTTGGTGCAACCTTTCCAGCTGAAATAGAAAAAGTTCGCAGCATTGTAGGTGATGAGATGCCGCTACTGATTCCAGGTATTGGGGCCCAAGGTGGTGACACGATAGCAACAGTTAAGGCTGGGCGGAGCACCAATTTACTGATTAACTCCTCTAGAGCTATTTTGTACGCTAGTCAGGACCAAGATTTTGCTAAAGCAGCACGCAAAGTGGCAATTGCCACTCGCGATAGTATTCGTGCTGTTGGAGCTTAATTAAATTCTTTTTCTAAACGGCTGATCATGCCAGCAATCGCGTAATCACGCGCTAACGTGCGCACATGCAGGCGAGTTTGATCAGTAATCGTATCTTGAGGACTTAGCAAAGGGACACCTTCACTTTGCACAATGATTTCACCATTTTTTTCTAAAGCCCAGGCAAAACAAACGAAGCCAACGGGTTTTTCTAAACTTCCGCCTGTTGGACCCGCAACGCCGGTGATTGCTAAAGAAGCTTGTGCATTGCTGTGCACTATCGCGCCTCTTGCCATTTCAGTGGCAACAGAGACACTCACAGCACCATGGGTTTGGATTAGATCCATTGGTACACCGAGGTGTTGATTTTTAGATTCATTACTATAGGTAATAAAGCCTCTTTCGAACCAGTTACTAGAACCAGATAGATCTGTTAGAGCAGCAGCTACCATACCTCCAGTACAGGATTCTGCGGTACAAATAGAAATCTTTCTAGACAGCAATATTTGCGCTAATTTAGAAACATTGCTTTGTAAACTTGTTGAATTCATCAGTGCATACCTAACTTAATAAATACAGAAATAACTATTAAAGTAAAAAAAGCAGCAATTAAATCGTCGATCATGACGCCGAATCCACGAAACAAACTTGGCCACTTTCCAAAAAATCCCTCACCGTTCCAAGTCTTAAAGTAAGCATCTACCCAACGTATTGGACCTGGTTTGGCGATATCAAAAAAACGAAACGCTATAAAACCCAAAGTCTGTATTTTCCACGAACTTGGCAATATCAGTAGTAACACCAACCAAAAAGCAATGATTTCGTCCCAAACCATTCCAGAGTGATCTGGTTTGCCTAATTCTTCGCCGCATTTACCGCAAGCCCAGCATCCCAGTAAAAAGCCCAGTGTAAGAAGAATAATTCCATCGCTTTTGGTGTATTCAGCAAAAAAAGATTGGAATATTAAACCGACTGCCCAGGCCCATAGGGTGCCTACTGTTCCAGGACCTATAGAACTAAGACCACTCCCAAAACCAAAAGCAAACAAGCGCCATGGTTTACTCATCATCCAGTGACGATTGGGTTGGGGCAGATTTGATGTATCCATACTTATTTAAAGTGATCAAAAGATTGCGTATATTGTCTAGCAAGATCAGTGGGTAATGGTAAATGATCTTTATCTAAAAGTAGGAGACGCTTCTTTTTATTTTCAAGTGCTGTGATTTCTCCGATACGCGCGAGTGGTAACTGACATTTTTTCCCAAGTTCCTCAATCAAGCCTCTATTCTCTTTAGGGGCGGTAAAACACAATTCATAATCATCACCGCCTTTTAGAGTGCATAAACGTCGCAACTCTAAAGAAACCTCTTTTAAAAGTGGTGAACAAGGCACTTCGTCGATCCAAATGTTAGCACTTACTTTAGAAGATTCAAGGATATGCTTAAGGTCTCCTAAAAGTCCGTCTGAGATATCAATCGCGCTATGCGCTATACCTCTTAATCCCAAGCCTAAATCTACACGCGGGCTAGGGCTATCCATCCGATGAGCGATTTCTTCCCAAGGCAATTCTAAAAGCCATTCGCGGCGTCTAAATCCTAGAACAAGCCTTGCATCTCCCACTGTATTGGAAACCCAAATATCATCCCCAACTTTTGCACCATCCCTACGCAAAGCTTGGCTCGGTAAAACACTCCCAATAGCGGTAATAGAGATTGTTAATGGACCTGCTGTCGTATCTCCACCGATAAGTGCACAATTAAATTGATCAGCTAAGGCGTGCAAACCACTTGCGAAGGGAGCCAGCCATTCTGTCCGAACTGATGGCATTGCAATGCTAAGGGTATAGGCAAGTGGTTTTGCACCCATAGCTGCCAAATCTGATAAATTAACAGCTAAGCACTTGTGGCCTAGAAGGTTTGGATTGGCATCTTTAAAAAAGTGACGACCCTCGATAAGCATATCGCTGGTGATGGCAAGCATTTCACCAGAAGGTGGGGCTTTTAGGAGAGCGCAATCATCCCCAATCCCAAGTAAAACAGTTGGATGATTAGGAGCATAATTTGGGATTGATGAGTTTTGACGAAAAAAGTAGCGTTTGATGACATCAAATTCGCCAATCGAGTCAGAATCTTCAAAATTCATGATAGTTTCTATTAGTTGTCAAAATAAATAGCGTAAAGTAATTAAAAATCTAGTAACAGCGTAACGGGAAAATATGAGTCAAGAGACAAGTAAAACACAAAATGATCAAGCCGCCAATTTAAGACAGGCTGCTCTCGAATATCATGAATTTCCAAGACCTGGAAAAATCGCAGTATCTCCAACAAAACAATTAACTAATCAGCGTGATTTAGCTTTAGCTTACACACCTGGCGTTGCTTCAGCATGTTTGGAGATTGTTGCGGATCCGGCCAATGCATTTAAATATACCTCAAGAGGTAATTTGGTCGGCGTTATTACCAATGGTTCAGCAGTACTTGGCTTAGGCAATATTGGTCCTTTGGCAAGTAAGCCTGTAATGGAAGGTAAGGCTGTCCTATTCAAAAAATTTGCTGGTATCGATGTTTTTGACATTGAGCTCAATCAAAACGATCCTGATAAATTGGTAGAGGCAATTGCTGCTTTGGAGCCAACATTTGGTGGGATAAATTTAGAAGACATTAAGGCGCCTGATTGTTTTTATGTTGAGCGTAAATTGCGTGAGCGCTTAAAGATTCCTGTCTTTCATGATGATCAGCATGGAACTGCGATTGTTGTTGGTGCAGCCATTACGAATGGCTTAAAAATTGTTAATAAAGATATTAAAGATGTGAAATTAGTAACATCTGGTGCAGGTGCTGCAGCTTTAGCATGTCTTAAATTATTGGTTGATTTAGGAATGCGTGTTGAGAACATTTGGGTTACTGACTTAGCAGGAGTTGTTTATCAGGGTCGTAAAGAACTGATGGACCCTGATAAAGATGTTTTTGCAAAAGAAACGGATGCCAGAAAGCTGATTGACGTTATTGCTGATGCTGATATTTTGTTAGGTTTATCTGCTGGTGGTGTTGTCTCGCAAGAGATGGTCAAGAAAATGGCACCAAATCCACTCGTGTTTGTATTGGCTAATCCTACTCCAGAGATTCATCCTGCAGAGGTCATGGAAGTAAGACCTGACGCCATCATTGCAACTGGAAGAACAGACTATCCTAATCAGGTTAATAATGTTTTATGTTTCCCATTTGTATTTAGAGGAGCATTAGATGTGGGTGCAACTACCATTACTCGCGAAATGGAAATTGCAGCTGTTAATGCGCTTGCTGAATTAGCAAGAGCTGAGCAAAGTGAAGTAGTTGCTTCAGCTTATGGAACCTCGAATATTTCTTTCGGTCCAGAGTACCTCATTCCAAAACCATTTGATCCACGTTTGATTACCATCATTTCTCCAGCGGTTGCTAAAGCTGCGATGGATTCAGGTGTGGCGACTCGTCCGATTACAGATTTTTCTGCATATCAAGCTCAGCTTGAGCAGTTTGTTTATCACTCAGGAACCATTATGAAACCGCTATTTTCAGCGGCGAAAAAAGTTCCTGCTTCGCAAAAACGCATTGTCTTTGCCGAAGGTGAAGACGAAAGAATCTTACGTGCTGTGCAAGTTCTTGTGGATGAAGGTATTGTTGTGCCAATTTTGATTGGTCGACCAGATGTTATAGAAAGACGTATCGAGCGATTAGGTCTTCGTCTTGAGCGTAATGTTGACTACACCATTACTGATCCAGCCAAAGATGATCGTTTTAACGATTACTGGGAAACTTTTTATAATTTAACAAAACGTAAAGGTGTTACTGAGTCTTATGCAAAATTAGAGGTAAGAAGACGCAGTACCTTAATTGCTGCTTTGATGGTTAGTAAAAATCAAGCAGATGGAATGATTTGCGGTATTGTTGGAAATGCTTCAGCGCATCTTCACTACATTGACGTTGTGATTGGGCATGAACCTGATGCCTCTGTATATGCAGCCATGAATGCTTTGGTGCTTCCAAGTCGACAATTATTTATTGTTGATACACACATCAACTATGACCCAACTGCCCAAGAGTTAGCTCAAATTACTTTGCTTGCAGCAAAAGAAATGCGTTCGTTCAATATTGTGCCTAAAGTAGCACTCTTGTCACACTCTAATTTTGGATCATCCAATCAAGCTTCTGCTCTCAAGATGAGAGAAGTGCTCGCTATTTTGAGAGAGG
>Ga0208106_1000015_pt1 | contig 74978 bp, 57 predicted proteins | sample CryBogCBE25Jul08_FD_184577 | JGI IMG/M metagenome (GOLD analysis project Ga0208106, IMG submission 184577) | Freshwater microbial communities from Crystal Bog, Wisconsin, USA - CBE25Jul08 (SPAdes) | ecosystem: Environmental > Aquatic > Freshwater > Lake | place: Crystal Bog, Wisconsin, USA...
TATTAATCCTGAAGATGCAATTGGAGAAGGGGCGACAGTCAATTAAGTGAAAAGTGAGGAGTGAGGAGTGAGGAGTGAGGAGTGAGGAGTGAGGAGTGATTGGAAAATAAAAAGTGTGAAAGCGGGTTACCCCTTTTTCACACTTTTTTATGCTTATACCTTTCTAAAATGCTAAGTTCTTTTCATTTCTCACTCCTCACTCCTCACTTCTCACTAAAATATCCTTGATAAGGAAAATGTTAATCGTTTGGCACTAATCAAATTTCACACATTCTTTTAGTTCTCTTTCTGAATATGCCATTTTGTATTGTTTCAATACATCGTCCGGTACTCCATTCCATTGATTGGGAACATTACCCATATAGCCGATATCTTTAACGCCAATCTCAGAAGTATAAAAACCAGTTGAAACCAAATCACGCATTAAATTAAAGAAGCTTACTCCTTGAGCCATTTCTGGTTTTGCTTTTTTAGGATAGGCAATCATTTCAATTATTTCAATCTGTTGTTCATGCGTAGAGCCTGTAAATGTTTTTTCAAATCTTTGTAAACATTGTAAATCCAACCAACGCAATCCACCACGCAATGGTGTTTGATGCTCTGGCATATCTTTTACGATGAATTCAATAAAGTCTGGCACTTTTGCATCTGAAGCACTACCGCTCACGGCGTCTTTTGGTATGATGATATCACCTAACAAAGTGATAGTGGCCATTTCAGCAGGGGTGAAAAATTTGTCTTGCGCATTGAGTTTTTTCATAGCGTCTTTTTCTTCCACCATTCTGTCGGCATCTAAAGTAGCAGTTGCTGATTCGGCAATTGCTTTTTTCTCGCTGGGCTTACATGCTTCTACCAATACACCTGTGGCCATTGAGCCAACAAGCAGTGCTTTGATCGATTTCCTTCTGTCCATAATAATATTTTTACATCCTTAATAGGATATTATAAATTTTGTTTTTTTAATTCATCGATGATGTATTCCGATGCACGCATTGACAATGCAAGAATGGTCCAAGTGATGTTTTTGTCGGCTTGTGAAGTAAACTGACTTCCATCAACACAAAACAAAGTTTTGCAATCATGTGCCTGACTCCATTTATTCAATGCAGATGTTTTGCGATCATCTCCCATCCGAACGGTACCAGCTTCGTGAATAATATTTCCTGGGTTACTTAATCCCCATTTATTCTTCTCATTGTCTTCGGCTCCCCAAGTAATAATCGCGCCCATATTGTGCATGATTTCTTTGAAAGTTTCTTTCATGTGTTTTGCTTGCTTGATTTCATAATCGGAGTGATTAGTATGAAAACGCAATACAGGGATACCATATTTATCAACCACTTTAGGATCAATTTCGCAGTAGTTATTGATATTCGGAACAGCTTCTCCACGTCCTGCCATACCAACACCTGCACCATAGAAAAAGCGTTGATCTTCTTTTAAAGAAGCACCATATCCACCGGCTTCTTTAGTTTTCCCATTTACTTGGAACTTTCCATTTTGTGATTCAATACCCATCCCAAATCCATAAGCTGGTTGGCCCATACCACCCCAATATTCAATATGGTACCCACGAGGGAAATCTAATTTTTTATTATCTAACCACCAAGGTGTATATACGTGCATACCTCCTACTCCATCTTCATTGTAACGCTTACGACCAAATAGTTCTGGAAGTACACCGCCCATCGCCGCTCCAGTAGAATCGTGTAAGTATTTACCTACTACATTACTATCATTTGCCAAACCATTTGGATGGCGTTGTGATTTTGAATTTAGCAATAAACGAGCCGTTTCACAGGTACTAGCAGCAAGTATTACTACTTTACCAAATACTTGATATTCTTGATTATCTGTTTTATCGATAAATGAAACTCCAGTTGCCAATCCTTCTGCGTTGGTTAATACTTCACGAGCCATTGCATTAGTAATGACATCGATATTACCCGTCATGATAGCGGGTTTAATTAATACAGAGGAGGATGAAAAATCACCATAAACTTTACAACTTCTGCCACACTGAGCACAGAAAAAGCAAGCTCCTCTTTCTTCATTAATTTTTTTGGTAAGAATGGACAAACGAGAAGGAATTACCGGAATATTAATTCCAGTAGCAGATTTTTTGATCATCAATTCATGCAAGCGAGGTTTTGGTGCTGGCAAGAAAATTCCATCAGGATCATTGGGCAATCCTTCTACAGAACCGAATACCCCAATTAATTTATCGATCTTATCATAATATGGTTTTACATCATCATAGCTGATGGGCCAATCATCGCCTAAACCATCGATGCTTTTTCTTTTGAAATCTTTTGGACCAAAGCGTAGAGAAATTCTACCCCAGTGATTAGTTCTTCCACCGACCATACGCGCACGCCACCAATCCCATTTATCGGATCCTTCTTTCATCGTATAAGGCTCCCCATCAATTTCCCAGCCCCAATAGCAGCCGTCGAAATCTCCGAATGGACGAAACTTAGTGCTCGCACCTCTTCTCGGCGACTCCCATGGATTTTTTAATTGAGATGAATTAATGGCAGGATCATAACTCGGACCCGCCTCTATCAAACATACTTTAAGTCCAGCTTTCGATAAAGTGTAAGCGGCCATACCGCCGCCAGCACCAGAACCAACAATAACAGCATCATATTTCTTTGGCTGTTTTTTGATCTGTAGATCTCCCATATAGCTTAGTTGAATTTTAGTTTAGAAAGATGAATGTAAGAAGAATACAGTAAAAAATGAAATGTGATTGATGAATAAAAATCGAGCATCTACACCCTGCATCGCTGCGCTCGCACCAATCAATTAGATGAGATGGAAGGGATTTTTTTTTAACATTGTACAAATAAAAACCGCCCCAAATTTGGGGCGGTTCGAAACCAGGTACGGTTTAAAATCTATGGCAAAGACATTGCTGTCTAAAACCCAATGTTACTTTACTAACTAGCACTTCCTATCTCGTCACTCTAATCTCTTGTCTCTTCACTTAGCTACATCCCATGCTATTTCCACAATTCAAACATTTGTAACAAGTACCACTACGAATTGTGATATGTCCACAAGTATTACAAGATGGCGCATCGCTCTGCATACTTTTTGCAGCTGCATTAACTGCATCCAAACCATATGTTGCTTTTACGGCTACTTTCTCAGTTTTTGCCATTGGAGCAGTAGTACTAACAGACGGTGCGGTTACACGTATACTGCTCAATTCAGGCTTTCCCAAAAAAATGGCTTCTCCCTCCTCTTCCCCAGTATTGCCTACTGTAGGTTTGTCTAACACATGAACTAAATCTGTTCTGCCTAAATATTCGTAAGCCAGTGCGCGGAATACAAAGTCAACTAATGAAGTGGTAGTTTTGATATTCGGATGATCAACCATTCCTGAAGGTTCAAACTTAGTGAACACGAATTTGTCAACAAATTCTTCTAAAGGCACCCCATATTGAAGCCCTACCGAAATAGAAATGGCGAAACAGTTCATCAAGCTACGGAGGGTAGAACCTTCTTTAGCCAAATCAATGAAAATCTCTCCCAAAGTTCCATCCTGGTATTCACCAGTTCTTAAAAATATAGTCTGACCATTAATTTTTGCTTTCTGATTAAAGCCTCTGCGTTTTGCAGGTAATGTTTTTCTTTCTACAATTTTTGAAAGTTCACGTTTCAATTTTGTATCAGAAGAAGCTTGCATACGCTTGGTTACTTCTTCCAATAATTCATCTACAGTTAACTTACCAAGATCTACAATATTGCTATCAGCATTTGCACCAACTTCTTCAGGAATTTCTTCAGTAGCAGCATCTTCTACTTTCTTCTTTTTGTCTGACTTCGTGCTCAAAGGCTGACTCAATTTAGAACCATCGCGATATAAAGCATTTGCTTTTAATCCCAAGCTCCAGCTCAATAAATAGCAATCAGCAATCTCTTCTACTTTTGCTTCGTTTGGAAGATTGATAGTTTTAGAAATGGCACCACTCAGAAATGGTTGACAAGCAGCCATCATTTTGATATGACCATGAGCATGAATATATCTTTCTCCTTTTTTACCGCACTTGTTTGCGCAATCAAACACAGATAAGTGTTCTGGTTTTAATAAAGGGGCGCCTTCAATGGTCATTGTTCCGCATACGTAATCGTTAGCTGCTAAAATTTCATCCTCTGTAAATCCTATTGCTTCTAATAAATTAAAGCTCCAATCGATATATTCTTCTTCTGTAAATCCAAGACGTTGCATGCATGCATCGCCCAAAGTAAAGCGATTAAAAATAAATGCAATCTCAAATGCAGAACGAGCTGCGCCGTTTAATTTTTCAATTTCAGCTGGAGTGAATCCTTTTTCAGCTAAAGTTTTATTGTTGATGAAAGGAGCTTTCTCAAAGCTTGCTGCACCAACAGCAAATTGTTCAATCGCTAATGATTCAGCTGCAGTATATCCTAAATTCTTTAAAGCAGCAGGAACAGATTGGTTGATAATTTTAAAATAACCACCACCAGATAATTTTTTAAATTTCACCAAAGCAAAATCAGGTTCAACACCAGTTGTATCGCAATCCATTACTAGACCTATGGTTCCAGTTGGAGCGATTACAGTTGTTTGTGCATTTCTGTAACCATATTTTTCGCCCAATTGAACTGCATCATCCCAAGCTTTTGTAGCAGCAGTCAATAAATAATCTGGACAATATTTAGCATTGATACCAATTGGTTTTACACTTAATCCTTCATAAGCATCATTAGCATCATAAGCAGCAGCACGGTGGTTGCGCATTACTCGTAACATGTCTGCTTTGTTTTCTTCATAGCGAGGGAATGCACCCAAGAAGCTAGCCATTTCCGCTGATGTTTTGTAAGAGATCCCTGTCATGATAGCCGTAATTGCTCCTGCAATACCACGAGCTTCTTCGCTATCGTATGGAATACCACTTACCATCAACATTGAACCAAGGTTTGCAAAACCAAGACCAAGTGTACGGTATTCGTAGCTTAATTCAGCCACTTCTTTAGAAGGAAACTGCGCCATTAATACAGAGATTTCTAGCACAGTTGTCCAGAGTCGACAAGTATATTCAAATCCTTTTACATCGAATGAGTTATCAGCAGGATTAAAGAACTTCATCAAGTTAGCTGAAGCCAAATTACAAGCTGTATTATCTAAGAACATATACTCTGAACAAGGATTAGATGCATTGATGCGTCCACCTTGAGGGCAGGTATGCCATTCGTTGATTGTTGTGTCATATTGGGTTCCAGGATCAGCGCAACTCCAGGCAGCATAAGCAATTTGATCCCAAACATCTTTTGCAGGAATTTTTTGCATCACGCGTCCGTCGGTACGTGCTTTCAATTCCCAATCACCACCCTCTTCTAATATTTTAAAAAATTCGTTTGGAATTCTAATTGAGTTATTACTGTTTTGTCCAGCCACAGTCATGTAAGCTTCGCCTTCATAGCTGTTATCATATCCTGCTGCAACCAATGCGGCCACTTTTTTCTCTTCCCCAACTTTCCAGTTGATGAATTCCATAATTTCTGGATGATCTAAATCAAGGCAAACCATTTTAGCCGCACGACGAGTAGTACCACCACTTTTGATAGCTGCGGCTGCGCGATCGCCAATTTTCAAGAAGCTCATCAATCCACTAGAAGTTCCACCACCACTTAACTTTTCACCACCACCACGAATTTGAGAAAAATTTGTTCCTACACCTGAACCATATTTGAAAATACGAGCCTCGCGAACCCAAAGGTCCATAATCCCACCATCATTTACTAAATCGTCAGAAACACTTAAAATGAAACATGCGTGTGGTTGAGGACGCTCATATGCATTAGCAGATTTTTTTAGTTGCCCATCTTTCCCATCCACATAAAAATGTCCTTGCGGCTTTCCAGTAATACCATAACTTTCGTGAAGTCCAGTATTGAACCATTGAGGTGAATTAGGTACACAAGCCTGATTCAGGATACTATAAGCTAATTCATCATAAAAAACCTGTGCATCTTTTTCAGAAGCGAAATATCCATTCTGCTCACCCCAAACACGCCAGCAGTTTGCCATACGATGTGCTACTTGCTTTACACTGGTTTCTCTCCCCAAAGAACCATCTGCTTGCGGCACACCTGCTTTACGAAAATATTTTTGAGCCAGAATATCTGTAGCAATTTGACTCCATTGTTTTGGAACTTCTACATTATTCATCTCAAATACTTTCTCTCCATTTGGATTTTTGATAACACTATCACGGTAGTCGTATTCAAACATTTCGTATGGAGTAATTCCATCTTTGGTGTAAAGACGAGAGAATTGTAAGCCTTTGTTAGTGCGCGTAGCCATATTCAGGGATATTTATTGGGTTGTTATATACGTAAAGCCGTTAACGAATTGTTAAGCGGTAGACGAAAATATTCTTCCCAAGTCAGAAAGCAAGATGGTAAATATCAACAGATTGTGGATAAGGATTGTGGATAATCTCATACCCCCAATCAGGGTTGATTTTGCTGCAATGTCCACAGTTGTAGAAAAGAATTTGTGGAAAAAAAAGCACAGAATTCAAGTATATTTTGTAAATAGATAAACATTTTATATTGAATATAATTTAGGTGAAAAAGGATGCGCTTTTGCTTGTTTTTCGCCAAAAAGGCTTGATTTAGAGAAACATCTGTTTAATTAAAGACATTAAATAAAAACTTTTTTGCACTTTTGCAGCACAGCATTTGCTGCATAGCTATGAAACCATCTATCTATAGTCAGTTTTTGGACAAAAAAAGACAGGGAAAGAAATCTTTCGCTGTTTTAATTGACCCTGACAAAGTAGATTCGAACAAAATTCATGAACTGGTTCATTTAGCCATCAATTCGGGGGTGGATTATTTCTTTGTGGGTGGAAGTCTGGTTATTTCTAGTCATTTGGATCAATGTATCCAGCAGATTAAAGCAAGTTGCGACATTCCTGTAATACTTTTTCCAGGATCGCCTTCTCAAGTGAGCAAGTATGCAGATGCCCTTTTATATCTTTCTTTGATTTCCGGACGCAATCCAGAGTTATTGATTGGACAACATGTGATTAGCGCCCCTTTTGTTAGAAACAGTGGTTTAGAAATAATGCCAACAGGTTATATGGTTGTTGATGGTGGAGCACCCACTACCGTTTCATATATCTCCAATGCCACTCCAATTCCTGCCGACAAAAATGATATCGCTATGTGCACGGCAATGGCTGGAGAAATGCTAGGAATGAAATTGATTTATATGGATGCGGGTAGTGGAGCTAAACGCCCCATTTCAGAACCCATGATTGAAAAAGTAGCTCGCAATATAGATATCCCTTTAATAATTGGAGGAGGTATCACAACACCAGAAAAAGCTTATCTCAATTGCAAAGCTGGAGGCGATATTATTGTTGTAGGAAACGCAATTGAAAAAGACGCCAACTTAATCAATGAGATAAGTGCCGCCATTCATAGCGTTCCAGTAGCAGCTATTTAAGTCCGGATACATCTACTCTAGAAGGTGTGTCTTTTCCGCTTACGATGCCTTTAGAACTTAGTGCGATAGCCTTTATAATCATTGACATGTTTTCCATATCTAAAGTACCAATCTCATCTGATACTTTATGATAATTTGGCTCACTATCCATTTTAGAGGTAGAGATAGTATGTGCTGGAACTCCTAGTCTGGCAAGGGTTGCATTATCTGAACGATAAAATAAATTTTGATCAGTATATGGATCTGGATAAAATGTAAACGCTGTTCCTTTTAAATTTTCTTGCAAAATTTTACCCATATCAGTTTTCTCATATCCAGTGATATAAGCTGAGTTTTTACCCCACTTGCTTTCCGTGCCAATCATCTCAATATTAAACATTGCTTTTACATCAATGGCATTAAATTGTCTCGAACAATATTGCGCACCAAAACCCCCAATTTCTTCAGCGGTAAATGCTACAAATATTAATGTGCGCTCGTTATCTTTTTCTGTTTGAAAATATTTTGCAAGCATCATCATTGCTGTAGTACCTGCGGCATCATCATTAGCTCCATTATAAATTGAATCGTTATTAACGGCTTTACCAATGCCTAAATGATCGTAATGACCAGAGAAAATCACATACTCCCTTTTTTTACTTTTGCCAGGTATTACCCCAATTACATTAGCGAGTTTCTGCTCAGAGATTTCATGAGTTGCATTGATAGCAAATTGTTTTGGCTGCTTTGTAGCTAAAACAAAAACGATAGAATTTTCTGATTTAAATAGCTGACGCTTGAAGCCGGTTAGTCGTCCGAAATTCTTAGCAAAAGAAGTATCCACTAAAACCAAATAGTTTTTGCCTGATTGGATTAATTTGGAAGCTTCCGAAAAAATATTGGTGCCTGCATTAATTGTTGCTCTTTCAAAACCACTTGCTTCAGTGATAGAAAGATCAGCTTTTGAGGTTACTACAATAACATCTTTAGTGTCGACCTGAATATTATCAAAACTGCAGGAAAGGCTAATAAATTTAGGTTTAACCATGGTGAATTCCTGAAGAAAAGTTCCACTGTTGTTCCAAGTTTGAAGACCAATTTGTTTAAATTCATTTGCAATGAAATTGGCTGCTTTTTCTATGCCTGCTGAAAAAGTTTTTCTACCCTGCATATCATCGGCAGACAAAGTCTTTTCAATCCTTTCTACTTCTTTAGCATTGATTATTTTATCTATATTCTGTGCTTGTAAAAAAGAGGCTGATATTAAGCAAATGGCTAAGAATACTTTTTTCATATGCAAAAGTTTGAGTTCTTTTAAAAAAAATAGGCGCAATCAAATACACCTAGGATCAAATTTATTTTTTTTACGAAATTCATGGAACACAGATGATACAGATAAAACGGATTTGCTCAGATTCCCTTCACTCATCATTCTTATCTCTTATCTTTTCACTTTTAAAGGCTCATCATTTCTTTAAACTTCACTGTTTGTCTACGACTCACTTCAATTTTTTCACCGCCTTTCAAATCAACCAATAAACCGCCATTAAAATAAGGTTCGATTTTATCAATCCACCTAAGATTAATTATATGTTTTCTATTTGCCCTGAAGAACATACGATCATCTAATCTTTCTTCTAATGCATTTAGTGATTTTAATATTAATGGTTTATTTGTTCCAAAGAATACTTTTGCGTAATTGCCTACACTTTCAAATAATCGGATCTCTCCCAATTTCACAAACCAGCAACGTTCTCCATCCTTTACAAATACTTGATCAAATTCAGTTAAAGGACCGCGATTTAATCCGTTCAATCCTGCATTTTCCTTACTGATTTCTAAATGTAGTTTTTGAATGGCATCCGCTAAGCGCTTAGGCTCTACTGGTTTTAGGAGGTAGTCCAAAGCATTCACTTCAAAGGCTTTGATGGCATATTCGTCATATGCAGTTGTAAAAATCACTCTCGGTGCTTTTTCTACTTCTGCCAATAAATCGAATCCAGTTTTCCCGGGCATCTGAATGTCAAGAAATATTAAATCAGGATTTAAGGTTTCGATTTTTTCGATACCGTCATCTACATTCGCCGCTTCTTCTATAACTTCAATATCAGAATGATCCTGTAATAATTTTTTTAACTCATTTCGAGCTAGTCGCTCGTCGTCAATAATGATTGCTCTAATTGCCATAGTTTACAATTCAAATGTGATCTAATATACTTCTTTCAAAGGTAGTTTTACTATCGCTTCCACCATTTCTTTATCTTTCATGTCACGAATTTCAAAACTTGCTTTAGTTCCAAATAATATCTTTAGCCTATTTCTGGTACTATTAATTCCAAATCCATCAATCACATCTTCTGCAGCTACATTTAATCGGCCTGAATTTTGAACAATTAACTCGTGATGTTCATTAGTGAAATCAGATATTACTCTAACAACACCACCTTCTTTTTGTTTACTAATGCCATGTTTAATTGCATTCTCCACTAATGTCTGAAGCATCATTGGTGGTACAGGCTGATCCATCGTATCTTCGTCAATATCATATTCGATTTTTAATCTGTCTTCAAAACGAATATGTTCTAAGGCTAAATAATCTTTTACAATATTCAATTCTTTTTCTAAAGGAGCCAACTCCATTTTTTCAGTCTGCATACTGCTTCTTAAAATATTACTTAACTCAGTAATGGCAGTTCTTGCTCTATCTGGATTTTCATCTACCAATGCTCTGATACTATTCAATGCATTAAAAATAAAATGAGGATTGATATGTGATTTAATGGTTTTAAGTTCTAACTCTTTAACCAAAGATTCAAGTTTAACTTTTTGCACTTCCGTCTTTCTTCCTAATTCAACATAATGCCAAATGAAATAGATGCAAGACCAAATGAAAATCAAAGGGGAATCGAAAATAACGTTACCCAAAAATCGCTTTAAAACGGAGACCTTCTTGGTTGGATCATATAATTTAAACCATTCAACGAATTCACTATTAGTAAAGTTATAAATTACACAAATCAGTAAAATAAGCACCGCAAGTTTTGCCCATTTCTGTTTGTGAAGCGGAGGTTTTAGGTCATATTTTAAAATAAAGAATCGCAATAAATGCGTAAATAACAATCCAGAAGCCATGTATAATAGCAGACGGGAAAAGAACATACTAGTATACTTCTGTTCAAAAAGAAAGGCAAAAAATACCCAGGTTAAGCTATAAAATAGCCAACCACCTAATTGGCACCACCAATATGCGGAAAATTTCAATCTCATGTAAAACAAATATAAACTGAAACCCAAACGATTTAAGGCTATTTTGTATTAAAGGTAAAATCAGCTTCTTTTTGGCAGAAATATATGTTACTCTCGGTGAACCATCTGTTTGCACTTCTGTTTATATTCTATATATAGGGCAATTGCTTAATGTTAATTGCCTATTTTTACATATAAAATAAAGTCACATGGAGATTTTAGCAGGCTCACTTTTACAAAAAATAGATAGCCCTGACGATCTTAAAAAACTTAACCGAGATCAATTACATCAAATATGTGCAGAGCTGCGTCAATATATAATTGATGTAGTTAGTGTTCATGGCGGACATTTTGCTGCGAGCCTTGGCGTAGTAGAATTAAGCGTGGCCTTACATTACGTTTACAATACTCCTTTTGATCAATTAGTTTGGGATGTTGGTCATCAGGCATATGGACATAAAATTTTAACGGGAAGACGAGACCAATTCATCACAAATAGAAAGTATAATGGCATTAGTGGATTTCCAAAAAGAGCTGAAAGCCCTTATGATACTTTTGGTGTAGGCCATTCTTCTACTTCAATTTCAGCAGCTCTTGGGATGGCAATGGCTGCAAAATACAAAGGCGAAAACAGAAAATCTATTGCCGTAATCGGAGATGGTTCCATGACAGCAGGTATGGCTTTTGAAGCCATGAATCATGCAGGCGTTGCTGATAGTGATGTGTTGATTATATTGAATGACAATTGTATGAGCATTGATCCCAATGTAGGTGCATTGAAAAGTTATTTAACCGACATTTCTACCTCACCCACGTACAATAAGATGCGTGATGAAATCTGGAATTTGATGGGTAAATTACCTGTTGGAAAAACTTTCAGCAGAGAAATGGCTAGCAAATTAGAAGCAAATATGAAAGGTATTGTTTCAAAAAGCAGTAACCTTTTTGAAGCATTAAACCTACGCTATTTCGGACCGATTGATGGGCATAATATTACCAATCTGGTTGATACATTAAAAGATTTAAAAAATATTCCAGGACCTAAACTTTTACATATCGTAACCGTAAAAGGAAAAGGATATGCACTTGCAGAAAAAGACCAAACTAAATGGCATGCACCAGGATTATTTGATAAACTAACAGGTGAAATTGTAAAGAAAAAAACCGATGCACCACAGCCTCCTAAATATCAGGATGTATTTGGTCATACAATGATTGAACTCGCAATAATGAACGACAAAATCATGGGGGTTACTCCAGCAATGCCAAGTGGCAGTTCATTGAAATTTATGATGGATAAAATGCCGCATCGTGCTTTTGATGTTGGCATTTGCGAGCAACATGCTGTTACCGTTAGTGCCGGACTAGCCACACAGGGTATGCGTGTGTTTTGTAATATTTATTCTTCCTTCATGCAACGTGCTTATGATCAGGTGGTACATGATGTAGCAATACAAAAGTTACCTGTAGTATTTTGTTTAGACAGAGCTGGACTTGTAGGTGAAGACGGACCAACACATCATGGATGTTATGATATTTCATTTATGCGTTGTATTCCAAATTTGGTCGTTAGTGCACCCATGAATGAAGAAGAGATGCGCGACCTGATGTATACCGCTCAATTAGATCATATAAAAGTTCCTTTCGTTATTCGTTTTCCAAGAGGAGAAGGTGTAATGTTAAATTGGAGAACAGCATTCAAGGAATTGCCAATTGGCAAGGGCCGAAAACTGAAAGATGGTGATGCTTTAGCGATATTAAGCTTTGGTCATCCAGGAAATTTTGCACAAGCCGCTATCAGAGAGTTGCGAAGCGAAGGAATCAATCCAGCACATTATGATTTACGATTTGTAAAACCTATTGATGAAGATTTATTGCATGAAGCTTTCAGTAAATTCGATAAGATAGTTACTGTAGAAGATGGTACTGTTGTAGGAGGATTTGGTACTGCAGTACTGGAATTCATGAACAAATACAACTATAAAGCAACCGTAAAAATATTAGGAATCCCAGATAGAATTGTAGAACATGGAAGCCCTAAAGAATTACACAGAGAATGTGCATACGATGCAGAAGGGATTGCTACTGCAGTGAGAGAATTGATGAATGAAACTGTAACTGTAATTAATTAGAAGGAGCTTTAGTTTTTTAAGTAACATTATCTTAGTGCATCAAGCACCCCAGCCGTATGCCGAGTCCGACATCAGCACCCCACCTGGCGCTTGCGCATAGGAGGGAAAGTCGAGCGGCTTAGCGATGACGGGGGTGGTTACTTTTTAATTTTCCTCCGGCCTATTCGCAGCAAATAATTCATCCGTTAAACCTGCGTCTTCCAGATCCGCTTCTCTGTGTTCATTCCATTCTACAATAAAATTATTACGTCCTTCCCCAATAGCCATTTTCATAAATTTCTGTTGGGTAAGTTCAAGAATAGAAAGGAATAAAAATATGGCGTGTATTCGATCTTCTGCTGGTTCGAATATTTTTTCAAATGCTACCGTTTTTTCTTTCATCACAAAACCCAGCATATAGTCTCTACAACCTTCCATGGTATGATTGTAACGAACAACTGTGTGAACGGGTTTGTTTTGTCTTTCCTGAACACGCAGCATCACTTTTTCAAATGCCTTCATCAGCTTGAACAAAGTGATGTTTTGAATTTCAGTTCCTTCTGATGCGTCTTCTCCGATTTGTGAAATCTCTCTATTTAGATTTCCTCTTTTTACCATCAGCATACGAACAGCTTCCATTTCTGCCATCTCAACTGCCGCTTCTTTGAATCGTTTGTATTCGAGAATTTTATCAATCAATTCTTGCCTCGGATCAATTTCATTCCCTTGTGCATCAATTTCTTTGCGCGGCAATAAAAGGCGCGCTTTAATACGCATTAATGTAGAAACAAATAAAATAAATTCACTACTAAGCTCAATATTCAATTTCTCTCCTTGATGAATATAATCAAGGAAGTCTTTTATGATCTTGGTTATAGGAATATTATAAATGTCTAACTCGTCCCTTTCTATAAAGAAAAGCAAGAGGTCGAAGGGACCTTCAAATTGGTCAAGCTTAATCTGATAATTACTACTAGTTGCCAAGAGATATACTTTAGTTGCAAAGAAACTGAATCAATCCTAAAAACGAAGCCGATTGAGGAATAGTTATCCACCAAAATGCCAGTCAAACCATAATTTGGCCCAACTGGCATTCCTATCTTTTGAAATAACCTATTTTTTTAATGAATCTCTGATTTCAATCAGCAACTTATCAGTACTGGAAGGCTCAGCAGGTGCGGCAGGTACAGCTTCCTCTTTTTTCTTCATTTTATTAATGGCTTTGATAACCATAAAAACCGCAAACGCCACAATAATGAAATCGATTAAATTGGTTAAAAATGAACCATATTTTACAGAAACCTCCAAGATTGCTTTTTCAACTACTTTACCGGCTGCATCTTTTACTTCAGGAATCGCATCTTTCAAAACCCATTTTTTATCGTTAAAATCTACGCCCCCAGTTAACATCCCAACCATGGGCATTACGATCCCATCTACAAAGGAAGACACGATTTTGCCAAAAGAAGCTCCCATCACAAAAGCAACAGCAGTATCTACTAAGTTACCACGAATGGCAAATTCTTTGAATTCTTTGATGAAACTCATAACAGTTTTGATTTAGTTGAGTGTTGAAAATATAAATAAATTCAATACGTAGACACTCTTTTTAAAAATTTCTTTAGAATTGGGAATTCATCATAGTATAAAAGAAAACAGCAACTTTGCAGCAAAATATTGCATTGAGAGAAAAGCTGATTAATTGGGTTCTTTTTACTTTGCTTTCCATCATTTGGGGAAGTTCTTTTATATTGATGAAACTTGGATTGGAAACACTGAGTCCTTATCAGGTTGCCACCCTTCGGATGCTCAGCGCGGGTATTATTTTAATTCCATTTGCATTAGAAGGTTTTAGAAAAATTCAAAAAAAAGAGTTTCTTTATGTAATTCTTTCAGGGCTTCTTGGAAGTTTTTTTCCTGCCTATCTTTTCTGTATTGCAGAAACTAAAATCGATAGTTCAATTGCCGGAATCTTAAATGCACTTACCCCATTATTTACTATTTCAGTTGGTGTGTTCTTTTTTCAAATGAAGGCTAGTAAGCAAAAAATCATTGGTGTTTTGGTAGGATTTGTAGGACTTTGTTTATTATTCTTAGCTCAAAAAAATATCAGTTTTGAAAATTTAAGCTATGCATTCTTAGTGCTTATTGCAACACTTTTATACGGCATTAATGTGAATATGGTTAGTAAGTATTTGCACAATACTGGTGCAATGAATATTGCTGCAGTCGCATTTACGCTTTTAATCATCCCTTGTTTAATTATTTTATATTTTACAGGATATTTTTCACTTCCGCTTTTAAGTATGCCAGTCATAAAATCTACCGGGTTTTCATTCCTGCTTGGATTTGGGGGCACTGCTATTGCTACAGTATTATATTACAGATTGGTAAAAAGCGCAGGTAGCTTATTTGCATCTACTGTAACTTATGGCATTCCCTTTGTTGCTTTGTTCTGGGGAATTCTAGAAGGCGAAAGTATTAATTTTTTGCAGTGCTGTTGTATGGGAATTATTCTGATTGGTGTATGGCTAGCTAATAAAAAATAAGGTCCCATCTTTTAAAATGGAACCTTATCAATTTTGTACCTTATTGTCTACATCGACATCATATCTTTTTCTTTGGCCGCTAAATGTTTTTCAACAAGAGCAATATGCTTGTCTGTCAAATCTTGTATTAATTTTTCAGAATCCTTGGCTACATCTTCACTAAGCCCGTCTTTCTGGAGTTTTTTGACTTGTTCAATTCCATCTCTGCGAATATTCCGGATGGCAATTTTTGCCTGTTCCCCTTCTCCACTTGCTTTTTTAAATAATTCTCTTCTACGTTCTTCTGTTAATGGTGGCAGGAATAATCTGATTTGTATACCATCACTTTGAGGAGTGATTCCAATATTTGCCTGCATAATGGCTTTTTCAATGGGAGCTAGCATACTTTTTTCCCAGGGCTGAATACTAACAGTACGAGCATCCAAAACCGTAATATTTGCTACCTGAGCCACTGGTGTTGCAGCCCCATAATAATCTACATTAATTCCATCAACTAAAGCGGGGCTAGCTTTTCCGGCCCTAATTCTGGTCAATTCCAATTCCAAATGGCCAATTGCCTTCCGCATAGATTCTTCTGAATCTTCTATTATTAAATCTAATTCTTCTGACATTTTCTTCTATTTAAGTGGGGCAAAACTAATAAATCCTAACAAATATGCCTATTTAGTATGTAGTTGATCGTATTCAGCATTAAAATTGGCAAAACTTTACGCTCATTCATGGTTTTTTAGTCAGTTTACTTTTAAGCTTTTATCTTCGCCAACTGAAAAGTATTTATATGGCAAGTATACAAGAATTAGAGAGCGTAGCCTCACAAATGAGAAGAGACGTTTTACGGATGGTTCATGCAGTACAAAGTGGACACCCTGGAGCAGCTTTGGGCTGCGCAGATTATTTTGCCAGTTTGTTTTTTCACAGCATGCACCATCATAGTGATTTTAAAATGGATGGGAAAGGGGAAGATTTATTCTTTCTTTCAAATGGACATTTATCTGCCATTTTTTATTCGGCATTAGCACATTCCGGATATTTTGATGTGAAAGAATTAGCCACTTTTAGAAAATTAAATTCTCGTTTACAAGGACATCCAACTACACACGAGCACTTACCTGGTGTAAGAATTGCTAGTGGTTCTTTGGGCCAGGGTTTGAGTAATGCAATCGGTGCTGCACTTGCGAAAAAAATCAATGGCGACCCGCACTTGGTTTTTGCTTTATTGGGTGATGGAGAATTACAAGAAGGTCAAAACTGGGAAGCGATTATGTTTGCCCCTCATAATAAAGTAGACAATTTAATTGCTACCATTGATTATAATGGTCAACAGATTGATGGACCAACCAACAAAGTATTATCACTGGAAAATTTGAAAGATAAATTCGAATCATTCAATTGGGAAGTCGTTGAATTGGATGGAAATAATATGGCTGAATTAGTTACTGGATTAGACAAAGCAAAATCAATGACTGGTCATGGTAAACCAATCTGCATCTTAATGAAAACAGAAATGGGAAAAGGGGTAGACTTCATGGAAGGTAGCCACGAATGGCATGGCATTGCTCCAAGCGATGAACAATTAGCCAAAGCATTGGCACAATTACCTGAAACTTTGGGAGACTATTAAATAAAAAATGTTTCAAGATTGAATCCCGGCAATATTGCCGGGATTTTTTTTATACCTAAAACGATTTCGTTGGAAATGTTGTTAACCCCAGCTTTTAAGCTGGGGGTTGAAGGACGGATAAATTATCGGGCTTTAGCCCTTACGCTTTGTTGACTTCTAAGTGATAACATATCAAAATATGAATAAGAGGACTAGGCTCTAATGCCTAAGGTTAACAATTTACAAAAAGCATTAAGACTTCAATGAAAACGCTTGCAGGCTTGCTTTACGGGATGGAATATAAGCTGCAAAAATTGCGATTACAAATACGGTACCACCTACCAAAACAAAATCACCTATCTGCATTTTCACAGGATAATAATTGATAATAAAAGTATCACCGCCGAGTTTTATTATTTGAAATTTTAATTGGATCCAGCAAATTAATGCAGCTAATAACATTCCAGAAACACCGCCAATACCGGCAAGCAATATACCTTCTGTTAAAAAAATTCCTTTGATTCGATTGGTATTGGCACCCATTGCCTGTAAAACTGAAATGTCTTTTTGCTTTTCTAGTACAAGCATAGTAAGTGCTCCAATCATATTAAATGCGGCTACTACTAAAATCAATGAGAGAATTCCATAAATCACCCATTTCTCAATTTGCATCACTGTATACAAACTTTGATTTTGTTCATACCTTGTTTGTACTAGAAAATTATTTCCCAATAAAGTTTGTAAATCCGTTTTCACCTTATCAGATTCTGCAACCGCTTTAATATCCAATGCAGAATATTCATCATTTTGCAAATCCATCATAAAACGCAAAAAATCAATATTGCTGAAAATATATTTATTATCGAAATCCTGCTGTACCAAAAAAGTGCCAACAGCCTGAACATTGAAGGCATTTAAGGCATCACTGGATACAAAATTTTTTGCTGATCTATTCGGCATATATAATGTGAGAGGCGCAACAGACCGCTCTACATCTATGCAGGCAGCATTTTCTATCCCTGCACCTACTACAATTTTGGGCGCATCTGAAGTACCCAGATCGAACTTTCCTCTTCTTATATGATTAGAAACCTTACTTACCGAAGTGAACTGATCGTCTACCCCTCGGATATAAACAATGGAAGAACAATCCCCATTCATCAAAACCGCTTTTTCTTCCACAATTGCGCTTAATCCCAAAACGCCAGTGGTTGATCTTATTTTTTTAAACTGATCAACATTCAAATGGAAGGTCTTTCCGGAACTTGGGGCTACCCGGATATCTGCATAGAAATCGGAGTATAAACCCTTAACCAGATTTTCAAAGCCATTGAATACGCTTAGAACAATGATTAATGCAGCGCATCCAACCGCAATAGCTGTAACACTAATCCATGCAATCATATTGATAGCATTGGTAGATTTCTTAGATTTAAAATAACGCCATGCAAATAAAAAGTTCATAGGGTATTATTCCGGTTCGCTACTAGGTGGTTTTTCTTCCTTCAATTTCTTGAATACCTCTTCCATTTTGAATACATAATCCAAAGTATCGTCGAGATAAAAGTGTAATACTGGAATTCTACGTAAAGAGTGTTTTACTCTATTTGCCAATTCTTTCTTAACCTCCCAGGCCCTATTTTCAATTGTTTTCATGACAGCTTTCTGGTCCTTCACTTGAAATAAACTGATATAAATACGTGCTTCTAAAAGGTCTGGAGTTACCTTGATAGACGAGATAGATACCATCCCACCATCAATCATATTCAGATTTAATCTTCTAAAAATATCATTCATTTCTTCCTGCAGGGCACTTGCCACCTGCCGTTGGCGCTTACCTTCCTCCATTTTCTAACGTTTGTTTGGCGGTAAAATTAGTTACTTTGCCGTGGATTAACCGTTTTTCCTATTTATGAAGCGATTTTCAAGAATACTTTTTTATTTAAGAGATAAAAAACAGAATATATTTTTCTACGTTTTATTCAATTTGTCATCTGTTATATTTTCTCTGGTGTCATTAGCGTTATTGGCACCATTCCTTCAAATGCTTTTTGCATTAGATAAATTGGTTGATGTAAAACCCGTATTTAGCTTTTCGGCAAATGGTTTACAGAATTACATTAAATATGAGCTGAGTCAGTTGATAACGATGCATGGAAAAGAATATGCATTAGCTGCAATTTGTGTGCTAATAATCATCTCCATTTTTTTCAAAAATGTCTTCATTTATTTGTCCTATCGGGTGTTGGCTCCAATGAGAAACTATGTAATGACCAAATTACGTTCTGATCTTTATTCAAAAATTTTAGAACTTCCAATTGGTTTTTTTACAGAGCAACGTAAGGGTGATATCATTAGTAGGATGAGTAATGATGCTAATGAAATAGAATGGAGTGTGATGAGTACCCTGGAAGGATTAATTAGGGATCCGCTTCAGATCATTATAATTCTTGCTATAATGGTAGCAATGAGTCCAGCGCTTTCCTTGTTCCTATTGGTTTTACTTCCTTTATCCGGGTTTATCATTGGCAGAGTTAGCCGCTCACTAAAAAAACATTCTACTGTATCACAAGAGCAACTAGGTACTTTGATGTCAATCTTAGATGAAACATTGGGTGGCCTTCGTGTTATCAAGGCATTCAATGCTGAAAAAATATTAAGAAGTAAATTCTTTAAAACGAATGATACCCTAAATCATATTCGAAACAAAATGAATTTCAAACGAGACTTGGCTTCACCAATGTCTGAGTTTCTTGGTGTTTTTGTTCTTTGTTGTATACTATGGTTTGGAGGCTTATTGGTTTTGCATAATGAGGCAGGTCTTAGTCCTACTGGTTTCATTACCTATATTGTATTCTTTACTCAAATATTAAATCCTGCAAAATCTTTATCAACTTCTTTTTATAATGCACAAAGAGGGAGTGCTGCAATTGCAAGAATCGAGGAGATTTTAAACGCCCCCATTACAGTTGTTGACAATCCAAATGCAAAAAGTATTGCTGTATTTAATAAAAGTATCGAGTTCAAAAATGTATCCTTTTCTTATGATGAGGTAACTATCTTAAAAAACATCAGCCTAACTATTGAAAAGGGTAAAACCATTGCCTTGGTTGGCTCTTCGGGCGCAGGAAAAAGTACATTGGCCGATTTAATTCCCCGTTTTCACGATGTGAGTGAAGGTGAGTTATTGATTGATGGCGTTAATATTAAAGAATACAGTTTACATGCCGTAAGAAATTTAATGGGCATAGTTACGCAAGAGCCGATCTTGTTCAATGATACAATTGCGAACAATATTGCACTAGGCATTGATAACACGAATATGGAAGCCATTGAGCACGCAGCAAAAGTTGCTAATGCCTATAATTTTATTCAATTAAAAGAAGAAAAATTTGACACTAATATTGGTGATAGAGGATCTAAATTAAGTGGAGGTGAACGTCAACGTGTAACGATTGCACGAGCCGTATTAAAGAATCCTCCCATTTTAATTCTAGACGAAGCCACATCGGCATTGGATACTGAAAGCGAAAGACTGGTTCAGGATGCCATTAATAATATGATGCAAAACAGAACATCGATTGTTATTGCACACAGACTCTCAACTATTCGTCATGCAGACGAGATCATCGTATTACAAAAAGGTGAGATCGCAGAACGTGGAAGCCACGATGAGCTCCTTTCAAAAGATGGCATTTATCGCCGACTGGTGGAGATGCAGGAAGTGAAATAAGCGAACTAATTCAAAAATAAAAATTCAAAAGTCAAAATATTTTGTTCTTAAAAGTGAAGCCCTCTTCTTTTCAGAAAAGGGCTTCACTCTTTTTATTTTTGACTTTTTAATTTTGAATTTTGACTTCTATTCAGCTGAGTGACGAACCAAACCAAGTTTAGCCTCAAGACTAAGCGTAGCATGAGGAACTGCTCTTAGTCGTGCTTTATCGATTAACTTACCAGTTACACGGCAAATACCATATGTTTTGTTTTCGATACGCATAATTGCTTTCTCGAGATGATCGATATAAGTAATCTGACGGCTTGCCATCTGACTCAATTGTTCTCTTTCCATACTCATACTACCATCTTCCATGGTCATGTAACGAGCATCATCATTATCACCACCCATTTCATCTTTGCGAGTAATTAATCCCTGTAAATAAGCCAACTCTTTTTTAGCAGCTTCTAATTTTTTGGTGATTAATTCTCTAAAATCTGCCAAGTCCTGATCGCTATACTTAACCAATGTCTGATTCAAACCTGTCTTCTCATCTTCTCTTTTTTCAAGAGGCGTGTAATGGGGTTTGTAAGGAACACTGGTTTTTACGTTTGTCTTAGGAACTTTGATATCCTTAATAGGTTCTGGAGCTTTCTTTACTGGTTTAGCAGAAGGTAATGGAGCAGCTTTAACTGCAGGTACCTTCGCTTTTAGAACAACCGCAGGTGCAGGAGCCGGAGCTGGAGCAGGTGCTGGTTTAGGAGCTGTATTCGTGGTCGATTTAGCCAATGGTTTTTCTGGGGTTTTAGATAAAGGTTTTGGTGCCGGGTTAGCTGCCGGTTTCACAGCGGGTTTTACAGCCGGTTTAGCTGCAACTTTATGTTTTACTTCTGGTATCACTTTTTTGGATGGAACCGCCGCCTTTACTGGTACCAACTTTTTAGCCGGTGCTGCTTTAGCAACAACTTTCTTTGCAACTGGTTTAGCCACCACCTTAGGTTGAGGCTTCGCCACAGCTTTTTTAGCTGGAAGTGCTTTTTTTGCAGGAGCTGCTTTCTTAGCAGGTACCGACTTTTTAGCAGGGGCAGCTTTAGGAGCAGGAGCAGCTTTTTTAACTGGACTAGCATTCTTAGCCACTGGTTTTGAAGACTTTGCAACAGGTTTTGCTGTTTTTTTCGGAGCAGGTTTTTTAGAAGGCATACGGTTTATCCTTTTTTTGTGACTACCACTTTCAACAAAATGTCATTTACATCAATTTCAATACCATTTTCTAATACAGGAACAATTTCAATGACGTCTGCCAAAATTTCGCGGCAAATATAATCGTTATATTTAATAATTGATTGTTTAATACCATCAGCATTAAGCAATTTTACGAATATACGGTCTGTTAAATCAAAACCGTTGTCTTTTCTGATATTTTGTATCCGATTCACAAATTCTCTTGCATCCCCCTCCTGTTTTAAATCATCAGAAAGCACAATATCAAGCGCTACAGTTAAACCACCCTTGCTCGCCACACTCCAGCCTGGAATGTCTTCAGCAGCTATTTCTACTTCTTGTAATTCTAGTGTAAAGGCGGAATCTTCAACCAGGATCTCTATATGCCCTGTTTTTTCGAGTGTAGCGATCTGTTGTTGACTAAAAGCTCCAATAACCAAATTGGCAGCTTTCATTTTGGCTCCCATTTTTGTACCCAATAGTTTGAAATTGGGTTTAATTTTCTTCTTGATGATGCCTTCTGTTTCTGTGATGTAGACCATTTCCTTCACGTTAACTTCCGCAATAATTAAGTCTTCAATCAACTCTAATTGTTGCTTCATTTCTGGATTCAACACTGGAATCAATACTTTTTGTAAGGGCTGACGAACCTTAATATTCACTTTTTTACGCAGTGATAAAACCAAAGAACATACTTCCTGTGCCAATTGCATACGCTCTTCCAAACCAGCGTCAATAATAGTAAGATTTGCTACTGGAAAATCAGCATGGTGAATTGATGTTATATTAAAACGGTTAGATACTAAATTGAGATTCTGGAACATCGCATCACTAAAGAATGGTGATATAGGTGCCATTAATCTCACAATAGTTTCCAAGCACTCATACAAAGTTTGATAAGCTGAAATCTTATCCGTTTCATATTCGCCCTTCCAGAAACGCCTTCTGCACAATCTTACATACCAGTTACTCAAATGCTCATCAACAAAGGTTTCAATAGCCCTACCAGCAATAGTAGGTTCGAAATCGTTCATGGAATCAGTTACTTTTTGTATCAAAGAATTCAATGAAGAAAGTATCCATCTATCAATTTCTGGGCGCTCAATTAATGGAATAGCCGTTTCAGAAAAATCAAACCCATCCACATTCGCATACAAGGCAAAAAATTGATAAGTATTGTATAAAGTACCGAAGAATTTACGCTGAACTTCCTGAATTCCAGCTAAGTCAAATTTCAAATTATCCCAAGGCGATGCATTGGTAATCAAATACCATCTGGTTGCATCAGCTCCATACTTTTCAATGGTCTCAAATGGATTAACCACATTTCCCAAGCGCTTACTCATTTTATTTCCATTCTTATCCAATACCAATCCATTACTCACTACAGCTTTATAAGCAACTTTATCAAATAACATCACACCTAAAGCATGTAAAGTATAAAACCATCCGCGCGTTTGGTCAACACCTTCCGCAATGAAGTCTGCCGGGAAAGCTTCCCCTTTTTCAATTAAATCTTTGTTCTCGAAAGGATAATGCCATTGTGCATATGGCATGGCTCCACTATCAAACCAAACGTCTACTAAGTCAGCAACACGCTTCATTGGTTTTCCACTTGGGCTAACTAAAATAATATCATCCACAAAAGGTTTATGCAAATCCAAAATTCCTTCGTGTAAATAATTTTTATTTACTTCTTCACCCAAAACTTCATTTGCTTTTCTGATGCCTGCATTCAGTTCCTCGATTGAACCAATGCATATTTCCTCATCGGCCTCCTCTGTTCTCCAAATTGGCAAAGGTGTTCCCCAGTATCTACTGCGACTCAAATTCCAATCCACCATATTCTCTAACCAGTTACCAAAGCGGCCTTCCCCTGTTGATTTTGGTTTCCAATTGATGGTGTTGTTCAACTCTACCATTCTGTCTTTCACTGCAGTGGTTTTAATAAACCAAGCATCTAAAGGATAGTAAAGAATGGGTTTATCCGTTCTCCAACAATGTGGATAGCTATGTTCGTATTTCTCTACTTTAAATGCACGATTTTCTTTTTTCAACTTCACGCAGATATCTACGTTCACGTCTTGATAATCGGCTTCGTCTTTATAATTTTTTACATACCGGTTACTAAATTCTCCCAATCCCTCCAGGAATTTACCCTGACGATCTACCATCGTAAGAATTCCGATATTAAATTTCTTTCCTACTTTATAATCATCCGCACCAAATGCAGGTGCTGTATGTACGATACCAGTACCATCTTCTGTGGTAACAAAATCGCCTACTATGACACGGAAAGGTTTTGCACCCGGACAATTTGCTTCAATTACAGCTATTGAGTTTGCATCGTAAGCAAGTAATTGTTCGTAAGTACTCTCTTCAATTTGTTTGCCTTTAAATTCAGCGATGATTTCCCAAGGCAATAATTTATTTTCAGCAGTATAGTTTTCAAAATCACCATTCTCGCCTTCCTCTTTAAAATATTTACCCACTAATGCTTTTGCCAAAACTAAATTTACTGGCAAAGAAGTATAAGGATTGAAGGTGTTAACCAACACATAATCTATGTTTTCGCCAACTGTTAATCCAAGGTTAGAAGGTAGGGTCCAAGGGGTGGTTGTCCATGCCATAAAATAAACTTCTTCACTAGCAGCTGCATCAAATAAGAATTGCGTTTTATTGCTTTTCACAGCTTTAAACATGGCAACAGCAGATGTGTCTTTAACATCTTTATAAGTTCCAGGTTGATTTAATTCGTGCGAACTCAATCCGGTACCTGCTGCTGGAGAATACGGTTGTATACTTACACTTTGATACAATAACCCTTTCTGATATAATTCGCTTAAAATCCACCAAAGTGTTTCTATATAATTGTTTTCGAATGTAACATAGGGATCATTTAAGTCAACCCAATAGCCCATTTTTGTGGTAAGCTCATCCCACTTATCCTTGTATCGCAAAACAGCTTCGCGGCATTTTAGATTATACTCTTCTACAGTTATCTTTTTCCCGATATCTTCTTTAGTAATGCCTAATTCTTTCTCTACCCCTAATTCTACTGGCAGGCCATGAGTATCCCAACCACCTTTACGTTTTACCTGAAAACCTTGCATTGTTTTATACCGGCAAACCATATCTTTCAAGGTTCTGGAAATAACGTGGTGTATGCCGGGCATACCATTAGCACTAGGCGGACCTTCATAAAAAACAAAGGGAGTTCTCCCTTCACGTAGAGAAATACTTTTTTTAAAAGCCTCAGTTTGCTGCCACTTTGCCAATATTTCCTGCTCAATTTTGGGCAGGTTTAAACCAGAGAATTCGGGATACTTCATACGCTAAAACACTTTACCAACCTATTTTTAAGGTTGGCAAAGGTACGAAACTGCAAACAGAAAACCCCTGTTTTGAACTTGGTTTTCTATCTTTGAGGGATGAAAGTTGTATTCTTTTCTACTCAGCCTTACGATATTCAGTTTTTCAACCTTTACAAAGACGATTTTGGGTTCGAATTAGTTTATTTTGAATCGGCTCTCACTAAGAAAACTGCTGCACTAGCAGAAAATGCGGAAGCGGTCTGTGTTTTTGTAAATGATAAACTTACTTCAGAAGTAATCGACCTACTTGCTTTACAGGGCGTAAAAATCATCGCATTAAGGTGTGCCGGTTTTAATAATGTGGATTTAGAAGCAGCTAAACGCAATGGAATTAAGGTTTGCCGAGTTCCTGCATACTCCCCCGAAGCTGTTGCAGAACATGCGGTAGCCATGTTACTTACCTTGAACCGCAAAACCCATAAAGCCTATAATCGGGTTCGGGAACAGAACTTCTCACTGCATGGTTTACTCGGATTTGATGTGCATAATAAAAGCGTTGGTGTAGTTGGCACTGGAAATATAGGTAAGGCATTTTGTAAAATCATGTTGGGTTTTGGATGTAAAGTTTCTGCATTTGATATAATAGCAAACCGGGATCTGGAAGCCATAGGTGTAGAATTCAAGCCCCTTCAAGAAGTTTTGGAATGTGATATCATATCACTTCATTGCCCTTTAAATGATCAAACAAAACATATTATCAACGACAGCACTATCGCTATGATGAAAAAAGGAGTGATGCTGTTAAATACAAGCAGGGGTGGATTAATAGACACTAAAGCGGTAATACAAGCTTTGAAATCAGGCCAAATTGGTTATTTAGGAATCGATGTATATGAACAGGAGGAAAAATTGTTTTTCCGTGATCTATCATCAGATATTATTCAGGACGATTTAATTCAGCGATTAATGAGTTTCCCCAATGTGCTAATTACAGCACACCAAGCTTTTTTTACCGAAGATGCTTTGAGTCAGATCTCCACTACTACGTTAAAGAATATCCAAGATTTTCTTGAAAAAGGAAATTTAGATAACAAAGCTGCGTTTTTGGCATAGAATTTATCTGATATTCGTAGCTTGGTAACCTCAATCATTATGAAGAGAGTAAATCAAAATCGTTTCTTTATTATTCTTCTGGTATTTGCATGCTTCTCTTGTAAAAAAGAGTACAGCTTGGAAAACCCTAGAATACAAGGAAATGCTATATACTCATTACAAGATTCCCTTGGTAACTGTACCAAAGCAGAAATACATGGGGTATACAGAACTGATTCTACTTTAACAGATAGCAGCTATGTTTTAATACATGTAAATTTTACTACTACCGGGAAATACTATTTCACTTCTGATACAGTAAATGGGATGTGGTTTATCGATTCAGGATATACATCAGTTACCGGACCTACTACTATTAAATTGAATGGATATGGGCAACCATTACTCCCAAACGTCAGTACTTTTTTAATTAATAGTAATGTACAAGGTTGTGGTTTTTCAATTACTGCGATTGCAGGAATTGATTATTTACCGAATACCAGTGCCTCCTCCTGGACATTTCAATATATACCATCACTTTTGAGTACCTCTGGTGCAAAAATTGACAGCTTTAATGTTACGGTAACTCCTCCATCGATTCCATCTAATGGGAAAGTATACTTACAATATGCTACTTCCTTATTAGATACTTTTTATTTTTCTAAGCAAACGCACGATTATTACGAATTTGGCACACTTGATTTTGATTATACTTTTGTTTACGACAAAGTCGACAATTTTATAGAATACATTTATCTAAAGGATAATATGCCAGTTACTACAACCTGGGAATCTCCTACAATTGGCGTAAGTTTTGGTGCAGCCTGGGGCTTGGTTAGCAAAACAGGAACTGCTAAAGATGTATTTACAATAATGGGAGTCAACCAATCGCATACCGTTGCTGGCAATACTTTTCAGAATGTTATTGTAGTAAAAAGGGAACTCATGTTTGAAGAAACTGGCTCTACAACTTTTACTAAAGAAATGGATGGTTTAGCTTATTACGCCAAAGGAGTAGGTCTTATAGATCAAGTGATTAACCTTCCAAATGGGAAAACAGAAAATATTCCTCTACTTCATTGGAGTATTAAATAAACACTTAGCATTTTTAAGAAATTTGGTGCTGATCATCCACCACAGACTGAGTTTCCACGGTATGGTGAATTGCTTCAATTGGTTTTGCAAAAAACCTGTTCTGGAATAATAATATCACAATCACACCACAAGATATTGATGCATCAGCAATGTTAAATACAGGACGGAAAAACTCGAAATCTTCTCCTCCCCAAATTGGTATCCAACTTGGAAAATGTGCGTTAGTTATTAATGGGAAATACATCATGTCAACTACTTTACCATGCAAGAAACCTGCATATCCCCCTAGATGAGGAAATATTTTGGCAACATTCTGTATATAATTGTCGCTATTTTCAAATATCATCCCATAAAACATGCTATCTATCAAATTGCCTAATGCTCCTGCATAAATCATAGCCGCACAGATAATAAAGCCTTTATGATATTTTTTTCTGATAAAATCTCTTAATAAGAAACTACCCCAGATAACAGCCACTAAACGAAATAAGGTTAGAGCAATTTTCCCGAATCCACCACCAAATTTCCATCCCCAGGCCATCCCTTCATTCTCCACGAAATGTAAACGTGCCCAATGTAATCCAAGGATTAAATGCTCTTCCCCTGAAAAATAGTGCAGTTTGATATAAAATTTCATTGCTTGATCCGCAACAATAATAAAGAGTATGATTAAAATGAGTTGTCTAGCTTTCACTTCCAAAATTTAAGGTGGGCAAATATAGAAAGTTAAAAGGCAATAGTCAAAAGTCAAAAATGAAGAAAAAGCCAAATATTTTAAATTAGGGGGTAAAACCCGCTACAAGCAACTATTCTTCTAAATACACACGTTTTACACGCTGACTTATTCCAGTCATGATTTCATAGGGTATTGTATCACTCCAAGCAGCCAATTGCTGTATGGTAAGATTATTTCCAAAAATCTCTACCTGATCGCCTTCAAGCACACCCGGAATATCCGTAATGTCAATCATAGTCATATCCATACACACATTTCCAATTACCGGAGCTAATTTCCCATTCACAAACATGGATACTGTGCCATTACCAAGTCTTCTATTGAAACCATCAGCATACCCGATTCTTACAGTTGCAATAATACTGTTCCGGATGAGCTTCCCTTTTCGATTATAGCCTATTGTATCATTTTTTGATATATTTCTTATTTGTGCAATAGTAGATTTTAGTGAAGCAACAATTTGTAATGACAACTCTTTCTGGTTAGCTGTATCCACACCATAAAGCCCAATTCCCAATCGTACCATATCATATTGCATTTCAGGTTTTCTAAATATGGCAGCAGTATTTGAAAGGTGTTTGATAAATTGATATCCTAAGTCTTTAGATAACTCCTGGCAAGCAGTATTAAATAGTATGGATTGTTCTAAAGTAAATGGATCCATTTCTTCAGATTCACTTGCCGCCAAATGGCTAAATGCAGATTTTACTAAAAAACAATGACTCGTTTTTATCCTACTTGAAATTGTTGTGGCTTCACTTACTTCAAACCCTAATCGATTCATTCCTGTATTGAATTTGATATGTACAGGAAAATTAGTGATGCCTTGTTTTTGAATATATAGTTCAAAAGAATTAAAAATAGTATTAGAAAAAAGTTCAGGTTCTAAGTGATATTCTAATAATGAATCAAAACTTGCTTCATCAGGGCTCATTACCATAATCGGCAATCGAATACCAGCTTTTCGCAATACCACACCTTCATCTGCATATGCCACTGCGAGATAATCAACTTTATGAAATTCCAATAATCTTGCAACTTCCACAGATCCACTGCCGTAACTAAATGCTTTTACCATCGCCATCACTTTGGTTGTAGGGCGGAGTTTCTGTTGATAAGATTTAAGGTTATGCAACATAGCTGTGAGGTTAATTTCCATCACAGTTTGGTGTTGCAGTTTTTCGAGCCATTTACTAATTCTTTCAAATTCAAAAATTCTCGCTCCTTTTAATAGAATGTATTCGCTCTGAAAAAGATGATGCGTTGACTGTTGTAAAAAAGACTCTGTAGAATCATAGAAATCGCCAGCAATTCCAACTTGCAAAAATTGATTTTTGCAGGAACTAATCTTAGTTCCTATACCAATGATTCTGTGAATTTTTTGGTGAATTAATTCTAAGGCAACTTGTTGATACAATTCTGCATCATTAAAACCAGATTGCAAAATATCTGATAAAATCAATGTTGCCTTTTGATCCCCTGCTTGTTGTTTCAGGTAAGTAAGGGCTAATGATAGTGATGATAAATCATTACTATAGCTATCATTAATGATATAACAATTATTAATTCCAGTTTTTAATTGCATCCTCATTTCTACTGGAATAAGCAATTGCATCCGCGCTTGTACTTTTTCCGAACTATAACCCATTAGTTTTAAAACACACCAGCACGTAATTGCATTGTCGATCGAAATAGGATCAGAAAAAGGAATAGTGATTTTCTCTTCTTTGCCAGATATAATAGCTGTAATACAAGTTTTATTTGCTAAGTGTTCTTCCTTAATTACTTTTAAACTTGCAGTTGTTTTTCTGCTCCAGGTAAATGCATTTGGTAATTGTTGATAAACGAGTTCCAATTCAGCATGTGTCATGTCATTTATCGCAACAACTGTTTGTTCGCTTAAACGAAAGAGCTGTAATTTCTCATGTAGTTTTTCTAGTCTGTTTTCAAACCCTTCATTATGAGAATGTCCAATGCTAGTAAATACACCCATGGAAGGCCTTATCATTTTCCACAAAGCATTCATCTCATTTATCGTAGAAATACCTGCTTCGAAAATTGCAAGTGTATGGGTTTGGTTCATTTGCCAAATACTAAGTGGAACTCCTATTTGAGAATTATAACTCCTAGGGCTTCTTACAATATGATGATCTGTCTGTAATAATTGAAACAACCATTCTTTAACAATAGTTTTTCCATTACTTCCTGTAATTCCGATTACTGGTATTGAATTATTAAAACTGGTTCGATGATGTGCAGCAAGTGTTTGTAATGCTTCTAATACATTTTCTACGAATAGATAATTTGCATCATTTGCTAAAACAGAATAACCATTTTGAACAACAAAATTTCTTACTCCTTTTTCATATAGATCTGATATAAATGAATGACCGTTCTTTCTACTGCTACTCAATGCAAAAAAAATCGATTTCTCTGGGTAGATCAACTTTCGGCTATCTATCAAAATAAATTCAACCCCTTGATCCAATAGATTTCCATGTTTTGCATGTATAATGTTTGCTATATCTAGGATGGAATAAGTCAATGTTTTATTTTTTATAATCAGGTAATGACTGAATCATTCCGTTTTTATCATGATAAATTGAATAAATGATGGAGCCTGAAATACAAACCAGAATTACGCCTAATGACAAAACGGTTTGAATTGTTTTATCCAACCATTGATCAAGATAATATTCTCCTAACATTTTAATGCCAATAAAAGCCAACACTATTGCAATGCCTTGTTGCAAGTAATCGAATTTATTTACGGCTCCTCTTAACAAAAAGAATAGTGATCGTAATCCTAAAACAGCAAAAATATTGGAAGTATAAATAACCAACTTTTCATTTGAAATCCCCAAAACAGCAGGTATGGAATCCATAGCAAATACAAGATCGGTGGTGGCTAATAATACCACTACAACAAATAATGTGGTATAAACTGGTTTCCCATTTTCTCTGATCATTATTTTACCATTCCCATCATGGGATGCAATTGGCAAATATTTCTTCAAAAATTTGTACACTTTCGTTTCATGAGGTTCAAATGTATCATCCTCATTTGTAGTAAACATTTTATATCCTGTATACAATAGAAAAATACCAAATCCATATAATATCCAATGAAATTTGGCGACTAATGCAACTCCTAATGTGATAAAAACAATCCTGAATACGATAGCCATCAAGATTCCGATTAATAAAATTCTAGAGTGATTTTTTTCTTTTACTTTAAATGAATTAAAAATTAAAATAAAGACAAAAATATTATCAATACTCAAACTCCATTCCATCAGGTATGCGCTCATGTATTCCAGAGCTGGTTTACTTCCTTCTTCGATCCACATGAAAACAAAAAAAGACAGAGCAAGTGCAACCCAAAATATAGTTTGAATAAAAGCCTGCTTTATAGTGACTTCCTTGTTTTTTTTGCTGATCAGTCCTAAATCAAAAACAAGTGCTAATAAAAGTACCGTTCCAAAAATGAAATAAACGAACTGAGTAGTGTTCATTAAAGTATTTTATACTTAAAGATAGCAATTGGCCAACAGAATCAAGCAGCGTAACGCTTTTTTCTACTCCATTGAAGTAGGCTTCCCAATAAGAGTATTAAGATGATTGGCAATCCAATATTTATGAGCTGCCATTCTAATCTATGTTCTTGTAATTTCTTTTTATCGAGTAAGCGCAAAACAAATTCCTTATTTCTAGTTTCAAAAAGATTATTGGTACTAACTAAGTAATCAATACTATTCAAAAAGAATTCACGATTTGCAAAGCGATAATTTTCCATCGATAACAAACCCATCGGTAAGGGTCCCTTAGTTTGGGTAACTTCGTTTGTAACGATATCAGCATCTGCCACCACGATTTGTTTACCTTCCTTTTCGGCTTTGTTTAAATAGGATTTACCAGTTGCCCTCCATATAGAATCTGCCAAATTATTACCCACTCTGTTATTAAAAAAAGAACTGAATTCTCCTTCTAACAATACAGCAACTGGAATATACGATTTAGTAAAACTCCGCATATCATCTTCCGTACTAACACTATTTACAGAAACCATTGCGGGACTGGTCATTCTTCTGCTATTACTGTCGGTCGACAACAAAATAGTTTTGGTAATTCCTGGTGCTTTAACCGTGTCGATACTAGAAGGGAATAATGGCAAAACCCTATCTAAATTTTTTGTAATGGGATTATCACTATGTGAGGATAGAAAGGGATAGTAGGGCCAAGGCACTCTTTGCATTTTAGGACTGCCATCGGAGTTTTGACCAATTACAATAGGTATTTTTGAGCAATTCAAATCTTGTATCAGATCACCGTTGATACGACAGCCGTATTTAAAAAGCAGATCATCAATATCTAATCCCCGATCGTAAGCAGTATAATTTGCCTGATTACGTTTTAAGCTATCTAATTCTGCATAAAGCTTATCTACAAACCAAATTATTTTACCCCCGTGCATCAAGTATTGGTCCAATTTCATTTTGTCTTCTTCTGTAAATGCAATGGTTGGTTTTACAATCATGATTGCATTAATCAGTGAAGCATCTGGGTAACCTTTTTTTAAGTCAAATACAGCTAAACGATATTCATTACGAAGGCTCTCACCTAAATCATTCACTTTTAAATCTATGGGTTCCCCATTACCAACTGCGTATGCAACAGTTGGTATATTTTTTCGAGTTAGTTTATCAATTGCATTTGCAAATTTGTACTCTAACAAAGCTTCTGCAGCATTTCTTGTTGCTTCTATATCTTCCTGAGGATCTTCGGTAAGTACATTGTATTGCTTAAATACTTTTTTGCTACTTCTTAGATCGATAGCAATTGGTTTTTGATTTTTGTAAGTAAGGAGAGCTGATGGGATAATGAGCTGTTGGGTGGTTTTCTCTTTTTCAGAAGAAATAGAAGCAGCCTGTTCAAATACTACTCCTAATCGAGCAAGGCTATCATAGAAAAGTACTTTTGCTGTGTCGTCTTTTATGGATTCACCTGGTTTTTCAAAACTTACTTTAATTAAATTGCCACCAGATATGCTTTTAAATTCAGTTAATAAATCCTGAACTGCCTGATTTAGTTTTCTATAATCTGCAGGCAGATCTCCTGTTAAGAATACTTGCACCGTTACAGTACTGTCTAGGGCATTCAAAACTTTTTTGGTAGCAGCACTAACCGTAAAACGTTTTTCTGCTGTAAGATCGGCTCTAAATGTAAAGAGGTTTGAAGTATACACTAAGCCAATAAAAAGGATCACGGCAATTGCCCAACCAATTCTTCCTTCCAATAATTTTTTCATTGTCATTAGTTATCTTTTGAGCAGATTTTTTCTTGTAATAAATAAGAATAGTACAATGATCCCTAAAAAATAAAAAAGGTCTCTACTATCTATTACGCCTCTACTAATGCTACGATAATGATATTGAATACCTAACAATTCGATATAATAATCAAACCCTGCATTAAACACGGGTAGTTTACTTATTGCTGAAAAACCTGAATATAAAAGGAAGCAGATAAATGCACCACCGATAAATGCAACAACTGTATTATTGGTAAAACTACTAGCTGTAATCCCTATAGCTGTAAATACTGCAGCCAATAAGCATAATCCAATATAACTTCCAATGGTGGCTCCCAAATCAATTCCACCAGTAACACTTAGGCTTTGAATGGAGAACGCGTAAATAATAGAAGGCAGGAGAGCTGTGAGAACAATAAACAAAGCTCCTAGATATTTCCCAATAACAATTGACTGGGGCTTTAAAGGAAGTGTCTTTAAAATTTCAAAACTACCTGATTTGTATTCATCTGCAAAGCTTCGCATAGTAATGGTAGGTATTAGAAATAATAATAACCAGGGAGCGAGATTAAAAAAACCGCTAAGGCTAGCATATCCAAAGTCAAGTAGATTGGAATCAGGGAATACAAATAAAAAGAGCCCATTCAATAATAAAAATACAACAAGGGCAAGATAGCCGGTAAGGCTACTAAAAAACTGTTGCCATTCTTTTTTACAGATCATCCACATGCTTCAAAACTAAATCTTCTACTTTAATTCTATCATACTTTATGGAAATTATCACATTTTGCATCCTAGCTAAAAGGAAAATTATGAACTTACGACTTTTACTAATCGCCTTCTTCCTCTTTGGTATTGGCATTTTTGCAAATGCGCAGGAGAAAAAAGTAGCCCATGCAACCACTAAGCCAACTATTGAAAAGGGTGCAGACGCAATTCCGGTTACCGTTACCAGCAGTTCAAAGAAACACAAACCAAAGGCTCCGAAACCACCAGAGCCCGTTAAATTCACACCTCCGGTGATTGTAAAAGATGGAGATAAAAAAGCTCCTCCACCTCCACCACCAATGCCAAAAAAGATGAAGAAAGGTGACTTGCCAATGCCACCACCACCGCCCCCTCAAAAAGAGGTGGATGAAAAATAGATATCCGAATAATGTATGATTTAAGTACAAAAAAAAGAGCCGCTGCATCTATTTTGCAACGGCTCTTTTTGTATTTTATAAAAAGTTCTAAACAGCAAAACTTTCTCCACATCCACAACTTCTACTTGCATTGGGGTTATTGAAATAAAATCCTTTTCCGTTTAAACCATCAGAAAAATCTAATTCTGTATTTACTAAGTAAAGAAAGCTTTTGAGATCTGTAACTACTTTAATGCCATTGTCTTCAAATACTTGATCCATTGGTTTGATTTCATTATCAAAATCCAATTTATAACTTAAGCCAGAGCAACCACCGCCTACAACACCAACTCTTAAAAAATAAGAATCGTCTCCTACAACTTCTGCTTCTTCCATCAGCTGTTGTACTTTTTTCTTTGCCTTATCGCTTACGTATATGCTATTCTCTGCTGCTACTGCTGCCATAAAATATTAGTGAATTTTTTCATCAAATACCAACTGCTCTAATCCGTTTTTTGAACGATAGTCGTTGATTGCTGCTTTAATTGCGTCTTCTGCCAAAACAGAACAGTGAATTTTCACTGGAGGAAGATTTAATTCTTCTACTAAATCCATATTGTCAATAGCAACTGCCTGATCAACTGTTTTTCCTTTTAACCACTCTGTAGCCAAAGATGATGAAGCAATTGCAGATCCACAACCGAATGTCTTGAATTTAGCATCAGTAATTACACCTGTAGCGTCATCAACTTCAATTTGCAAACGCATTACGTCGCCACATTCTGGAGCACCAACTAAGCCGGTGCCAACATTCTTTTTTGCTTTATCCAAAGTTCCAACGTTCTTAGGATTACTATAATGATCGATAACTTTTTCTGAGTATGCCATGATTTATTTTTTTTGTGGGGTGATTTAGAATTTACTATTTAATTAATGGTGAGCCCATTCAATTTTATCCATATCAACACCTTCTTTAAACATTTCCCATAAAGGGCTCATTTCTCTTAATTTCAAAACCGTTTCACTAATTGCTTTAATCGTATAATCAATCTGATCTTCTGTTGTAAAACGTCCTAATCCAAAACGAAGTGAACTATGGGCTAAATCGTCTCCTAAACCAAGGGCTTTCAAAACATAACTTGGTTCCAAGGATGCGGAAGTACAAGCAGATCCAGATGATAGTGCAATATTTTTATTAAAGCCCATCAACAAACCTTCTCCTTCAACGTATTTAAAAGAAATATTTGTCACATGCGGTAAACGATGTTCACGACTTCCATTTACATATGCTTCTTCCAATTGCATTAAAGCAGATTCCAATTTATCGCGTAGTTTACTCAAGCGAATTGCATCATCAGCCATTTCAAGTCTTGCTAATTCACATGCTTTACCAAATCCCACAATACCCGGTACGTTCAATGTACCACTACGCATACCTCTTTCATGACCACCGCCATCCATTTGTGCAGTAACTTTAACGCGTGGATTTTTACGACGAACATATAAAGCGCCAATACCTTTTGGACCGTACATTTTATGAGCTGTAAAAGCCATAATATCAATCCCATCTTTATTTACATCCACTGGAACCTTACCAACCGCTTGTACTGCATCAGAGAAAAACAAAACACCATGCTTTTTAGCAATAGCACTAATTTCTTTTACAGGTTGTATAACACCAATTTCATTATTTGCATACATGATGGCTATTAAGATGGTAGTTGGTTTAACAGCTGCCTCTAATTCAGCCAAATTAACCAATCCATTTGCACCTACTTCTAAGTAAGTTACTTCACCACCACTGCGCTCAATATGTTTGCAAGTATCCAAAACTGCTTTGTGTTCGGTAGTACATGTGATGATATGATTGCCCTTGCTTGCATACATTTCATAAACACCCTTAATTCCTAAATTATCCCCTTCAGTAGCACCAGAAGTGAAAATAATTTCTTTGGGATCTGCACCAATTAATTTAGCTACTTGCTCACGGGCATAATCAACTGCTTCTTCTGCTTCCCATCCAAATGGGTGATTACGACTTGCTGCATTACCGAAATGTTCGGTAAAATAAGGGAGCATGGTTTCCAACACACGAGGATCCATGGGTGTGGTGGCATTGTTATCTAGGTATATCGGGAACTTCAACATAATCAATTTTGTTTAATCTATCTTATAATGCAAAAGTATAGCAATAGGTTCTATAAATTTGGAGGTGGAAGGCCTGTCAACAATGATTTTCCTCTTTTCGTAAAGCTAACAGACATAATATAATCTTATGACAAAACTGGAACATATTGGTATTGCAGTAAAGGATATACAGCAATCCATTCATTTATTCGAGGGGTTATTAAATAGCCCCTGTTACAAAACTGAAACAGTTGAAAGCGAACAGGTTACTACCGCTTTTTTTAGGAAAGGGGATACAAAAATTGAATTATTAGCCAATACTGTAGCCGGTGGCGTCATAGAAAAATTTATTGAAAAAAAAGGGGAAGGAATTCATCACTTAGCCTTCGCAGTAACTAATATCAAAGCTGAAATGATCCGTTTAAAAGACTTGGGGTTTGTATTATTACAGGATGCACCCAAAAAAGGGGCTGACAATAAATGGGTATGTTTCTTACATCCTAAATCTACAAATGCTGTGTTAATAGAACTTTGTGAGGATATTGATTAATGGCAGGCAAAATAAAATATCGCAATAATTCCAACAACAAATAGACTCCCAAATAAAGTGAGTTTCTTTTTCAATTGAAATTTATATTGGTCTTGATCCATTAGAGCCCCAATTTTTCTACTGCTAATTGGGCAGCAACCTGACTAGCATCTTTTTTATTATACCCCTTACCCTGAGCAAGCATTTCTCCATCCAATACAGCATTGATGGTGAATAAGCGGCGGCTGCCTTCCATTTTTTCTTGTACTAATTCAAAAGCCAGAATCTTACCATTTTTATTGGCCCATCCAATTAATTTATTTTTTAAATTAATATCAATCAACTCGAGGTCGTCAACAAACATATGAGGAATCACTATTTGTTTCAATACCCAATTACTTGTTTTTGCATAACCTTTATCAAGGTAAACAGCCCCAACTAAGGCTTCGAGTGTATTTCCAAAAATCTGACTACCCTTCAAAGAATTATCGAACTTATTGTAAAAAGTAAGTTTTTTAAGACCCATTTTAAGGGCAATATCATTCAATTGTTGCCTGTTGACCATTTTACTGCGCATTTCAGTAAGAAAGCCTTCTCCTTTATACGGATAACGCTTAAACAGATAGTCAGCAACTATTGCACTTAATACGGCATCTCCTAAATATTCGAGACGCTCATTGTTTTCGTCAGCCGTTTCTTTCACAGAACGGTGACTTAATGCGGTTCGATACAATAAGCTATTACCGGGTTTTATACCCAATACGTTCTTCAATTGACTTTCGAAAGAGGTATCGACAGATTTTTTTAGGAATTTTTTTAGGAATTGCACAAACCTAAGCTACATATTTTTTTACAATCACACAGGCATTGTGCCCACCAAATCCGAAAGTATTACTTAATGCAGCACGAACAACTCTTTTTTGTGGTGTATTAAATGTAAAATTCAATCGAGGATCTAAAGTTGGATCATCTGTAAAGTGATTGATTGTAGGAGGTATAATATCGTGTATGACAGCTTGTATACAAGCAATAGCTTCAATAACGCCAGCAGCTCCAAGGCAGTGACCTGTCATTGATTTTGTAGCACTGATATTGAGGTTATAAGCATGTTCGCCAAAAACATTGGTAATGGCTTTAGCTTCTGCTCCATCTCCAAGAGGAGTAGAAGTTCCGTGAACATTGATATAATCGATTTCATCTGCTCTCATGCCAGCATCTCTCAATGCAGCATTCATAACATTGCATGCGCCCAAACCATCTGGATGAGGGGCAGTAAGATGGTATGCGTCGGCAGTTGCCCCACCACCAGCGATCTCACAATAAATTTTTGCACCTCTTTTAATAGCATGTTCATATTCCTCCAGAACAAGCACTCCAGCTGCTTCACCCATCACAAAACCGTCACGGTCTTTGTCGTAAGGGCGGCTAGCCGTTTTAGGGTCATCGTTACGTTCGCTCATTGCTTTCATGGCATTAAATCCGCCCATGCCAGCTTCACCAATAACGGCTTCTGACCCTCCGCTAATGATGATATCTGCTTTACCTAAACGAATATTATCGTAGGCTGTGATAATCCCATTAGTACTGGAAGCACAAGCACTTACAACGGCAAAGTTGGGACCGCGAAATCCATGACGCATGGAAATTTGACCCGCAGCAATGTCTAATATCATTTTTGGAATAAAAAAGGGATTGAAACGTGGGGTACCATCACCTTTAGCAAAGTTGATAACTTCTTCCTGAAAAGTCGTTAATCCACCAATACCACTTGCGAAAATTACACCAACACGATCTACATCCACATTTTCTTTGCTGATGCCCGCATCAGCTACTGCCTGATCACTAGCAACAATGGCTAGTTGTGCAAATCGGTCTAATTTTCTAGCTTCTTTCCTATCCATAAAATTGGTAGGATCAAAACCTTTCACTTCACAAGCAAATCTTGTTTTAAACTTAGAGGCATCAAATAAAGTAACATTATCTGCTCCTGAAACACCATTTAACAGATTTGACCAATAATCATTTAAATTATTGCCCAAAGGGGTAAGGGTTCCAATACCGGTAACAACTACTCTTTTTAATTCCATTTCCTAGCCTGTTTGAAGTGATAATCCGGCCCGGAGTTATCCGGGCCGGATTAAATTATTCCTATTGAAGGGAGATCTTACTTAGCGTGCTCTTCTAGGTAAGCTACAGCCTGACCAACAGTAGTGATGGTTTCAGCCTGCTCATCAGGGATAGAGATGTTAAATTCTTTTTCGAATTCCATAATCAACTCTACGGTATCCAAAGAATCCGCACCCAAATCATTAGTAAAAGAAGCTTCGTTTGTTACCTCTGCTTCGTCTACGCCTAACTTGTCAACTATGATTTTCTTTACTCTTGTTGCGATGTCTGACATTGTAAAAGTTTTTGTTACAGGCGCAAAAATATACTTTTTAGCAAAACCGCCATCTTTTAATGCATTTTTGTTTCCACAAGCTTTTACTAACGCCTGTTAGTTCTTGCTGATTTTGGTGTTTTTTGATAAGAAAATCATTCCTATCTTGTATGCCTTGATTTTCGCCTATGCCCCTACAAATCATTGACCATGGCTCAATACAGCATCATAAGATGGTGGAATTACGTTTTCAGGTATTAAGAAAACCGCTGGGTTTAACTTTTGCAAAAGAAGCTCTGGAAGCAGAAAAAAATGATATTTTAATCGGCTTTTTCGACGAAGAAAAGCTGAAAGGTTGCTGTATTTTGACAAAAGAAGACGAAAAAACAGTTCGCCTAAGGCAAATGGCAGTACTTTCTGGGCTTCAGGGAAAGGGGATTGGAAGGGTGATTATGTCTTTCGCTGAAAACATTGCGCGTGACCATGGCTTCAAAAAATTAAATATGCATGCCCGCAAAACGGCCATTGGTTTTTATGAAAAACTAGGATATCAGGTGGATGGACCCGAATTTGAAGAAGTTACAATTCCACATGTGGAAATGTTGAAGGAATTATAAATGAACCTTTTTTCTTTTACTTTTTAATTTTAGCTTTCAAAAGCCCTCTTAATTCATGAGTAAACTCCTCACCCATATTGTCTTTTGGAATGATAAAAAAAGACTTCGCATCAAAGTATAAATGAAAAAAATGCGGGCTTTCAAAGTACTTGCTAAACTTATTCCAATGCCAAATCATTTCTCCTCTTTCGTTTTCTAAAACAACAGCAACATCATTAAAATTTATAATGAATTTATCTTTAAAAGTATCTGCTTTATGGTAGATATTATTGGGAAGAAAATACCAAAATGATGCCATCAAACCCATCCAAATCACCGAACCTAAAAAGAAAGGTTCAGGGCGTATTTTTTTTGTGTAAAAAAGAATAGCAGCTACAATTGCAAAAACATTTACAAGAACAAGCATGATTCTTATTTCCGGACTTTGCACAAAATGATAGCGAAGTGCCTGAATAACTTTGGGTTTCTGATAACTAAAGCTCAATTGCATGGATCAAAAATACGCCCATTGTAGAAACTACAAATTATTTTACTTTACTAAATTCCTTTGCGAGTTTTTCAATTGTTGAATTATCCATTCTATGCATACCGGAAGCAATTAAAATTTTGTAGCGAAATACAACAGATTCTCCTTTCAGCAATTTATAATTCAACACGGTTTTGCCATTTGAAAATACTTTTTGTCCAAGTGGATTAGCCGCAAATAATCCGTAATTACGGGCATGCCAATAAGTTGGATATCCAGGATTTTGTGGATGATCAATGATTATAATACTTACCGAATCGGCTCCCAATTTTCCATATAACATACACCAGTTGCCCCTTGTGCCCCAGGCTGCATCGCCTTGTTTCCCTTCACTAGTTAAATAATTGCCAGTTACAGTACTATCCTTATTTGCTTTTATAGTAGTAACAATGCCACTAGCATCAGTATATTTTTTGTTTTCCCATATGGGCAATTCTAGAGCGTGGGTAACGCGCAAACCCAACATCCCATCTTTCACATCATTGAAACTTACCTCTTCCTTAGCAGTCAATTTTGTAATGCGTTCAATAACTCTGCTTGTTCCTATATGACTAAACTTCAAGTCTGTTGATTCTTCTAATAATACCTTCTTTTGTTGATTAGTCCAATCTGCCAAATACGAAACAATTGCTTGTTTACCACATTCCGCACGAATAATTTTTTTAGTCCGAATCCACCCATAATTTTTTTTCTTATCACTTTCGATAGCGTATGAATTATTCCAGAAATCTAACCCATTTACACTTTCGTAATTAAACCATAAGCCAATATGATGCGGATGATCAGTTGGATCATTGGCTCGAGGATTCAAAGGAAACCCCCTTGTTATAGCTGAATCATTAGCAGCATAAATTGGATACAGGAATGGTTTTTCTAAACTATCTGGATAACAAAAACTAGTGAACAGTTTTCCGTTAATACTAATGTCAATTTTATGAGCTGTAGAACTATTTTTAACAATCATGGCAGGATGGTTCTTCGCATTTGTTTGTGCAAATATTTCAGAACCGATTCCAAAAAATAATAAAAATAGTATACTGTAATTTTTCATTTCTACTTTGACAATTTATTTAAGCAATCACTACTTCTTCTTTTTTCCCTAATAAGGTTTGCATAATAACCCATGCTAGCAAATAGGCTGTTCCACTTAAAAAGAACATAATATAATATGCCGTTTCAATTTGATGAATTGCACGATAATGAACAAACAAATTTTTCTGTACAAAAAGCGATAAAAATATTCCTCCAATTGCGCCAAACATTCCTGCAATACCTGTAACAGAAGCAACCGTATGTTTGGGGAATCGATCGGAGACAACCGTATACATATTTGCACTCCATGCCTGATGTGCCGCTGCAGCAAATCCGATTACGAATACTGCAAACCACATGTTTAAACTTCCTAATAATTGTGCAAAAACAATTGGAAAAACACAAAATGCATAAATCAACATGGAAATTTTCCTTGCTTTGAATAAAGTGATATTGCGTTTTATTAATTGCAATGGAAGCCAACCGCCACCAATACTTCCAAAAGTTGATAAAGTGTAAACCATAGCAACTGGTAGCCCAATAGCAATACCTTTTAAATGATATTCACTTTCTAAAAAATCAGGAAGCCAAAAAAGATAAAACCACCAAATTGGGTCGGTTAAAAACTTGCCAAATACTACTGCCCAAGTTTGTCGATATCCCATTAAAAGAATCCAAGAAATGCTTTTTTCTTGATTTTTATTTTCTGTAATTTTCTGTATAGAATCACTATGAATAAAATCAAATTCCCCTTTAGTTAGTTGTTTATGTTTGGCAGGTACTTCATACAATAACCACCAAAAAATCACCCATATGAATCCTAAAGAACCTGTTATTATAAAAGCCCATTGCCACCCCCAATGCACATTAATCCATGGAACAGTTAATGGCGCTATGATAGCTCCTATATTGGTTCCTGAATTAAATATTCCCGTAGCAAATGCTCTTTCTTTTTTTGGGAACCACTCTGCAACCGTTTTTATTGCAGCTGGAAAATTTCCTGCTTCGGTTAAACCCAATGCTGATCTTGCTATTCCAAAACCAAATGTACTATTGGCTAAAGCATGAGCGATTGCAGCAACACTCCAAAGAAAAGTTGAGAACATATAACCAATCTTGGTTCCCAATTTATCAATTAGTCTACCAGCACCTAACATCCCAATAGCATAAGACACTTTAAAAGCTATTTCAATATTGGCATAATCTCCATCATTCCATTTAAACTCAACAGTTAAACTCGATTTTAATAAACTAATGACAGCCCTATCGAGATAATTAATAGTTGTTGCGAAAAATATCAATGAGCATATGGTCCAACGGTATTTACCAATGTCTGTATGCTGCATGAGTTAGTTTTTATAAGATTTGATAATTGCCAATACTTTCTCTGTTTCTTTACCAATGGTGTGATAGTCTTTTGAATCAAGTAATTTTTTACTAATTAACTGGCTTCCCATACCAACTGCAACAACACCTGCCTGAAACCATTGTTCAATATTTTCTTTTTCAGTAGTAACACCACCTGTAGGCATAAAATGCAAATCAGGGAAAATATCTTTTATAGCTGATACAAAACCAGGGCCCAATAAGTTACCCGGAAATAATTTGATAAAATTGGCACCCAAATTTTCAGCTTTAATAATTTCCGTAGGTGTCATACAGCCAGGTATCCAGGGCATGCGATGCAAACTTGCAATTTCAGCCACTGATTCAACTAAACCTGGAGAAACCAAAAAATCAGCACCCGCTTTAATAAACTGATTAGCCATCGCCGCATTTTTAATCGTGCCTACTCCAAGTTTCATTCCAGGCAATTCAGCATCTGCCACTTTTTTCATTTCAGTAAAATTAGCCAGTGCAGTTTTACCTCTATTAGTATATTCAATTGTACGTATTCCTGCATCAAACAAAGTCTTCATGATAGCTACACTTACATCTTTATCACTATGATAGTAAAGGGGTAATAGTCCTTGTGTTGAAATAAGATCAAGTATTCTGGGGTTCTTTTCCATATAGCAATTGTTTAGTTGTCTTCTATTTTAAAGTTACTCTATATTATTTCAGAAAAACTACATGGAAAGATTGTTTTACGAAAGAATTTATCATCCAAGTGTTTGTTATCTTTAATAAATATTTAAAAAAAATAACATGATAATTGATCATATTAATAATAGTTCAAAATATGCCAATCTGAATCCCCTTTTTAAAAAGGCATTTAATTTCATCAATTCTACTAATTTAAATAGTATCTCCATTGGACATCATGAAATTGACGGGAAGGACCTCAGAGTAATAGTTGCAGATGAAAATGGTGTTCCCGAATCTGCTTCGGTTTCTGAATTTGAATGCCATAATCAGCATATAGATATTCAGTTCTGCATATCAGGTATTGAAAGATACGGTTGGAAACCTCGCAATACCTGCCATTTACCAAGAGGCGAATTTAGTGCTGAGAAAGATGTTTTATTTTATGATGACAAACCTGATATGTTTTTTACTTTAAAAGAAAATCAGTTTGTGATTTTATTTCCTGAAGACGTGCATGCTCCCATGATCTCTGAGGGAAGGATTCGGAAACTAATCTTTAAAGTGAGAATTTGATAAACTACTGATATTTCAGTAATAGTTTATTAACTGACGTAACATTCTGTCTTGTGCCATCACCTTTTTCTTGAAGTTTCGCAACTGCTGCTGCAGTTGCGAAATCTAGTATTTTTTGTGGCTGATCACCCTGTAAAATTCCATAAATGAGTCCGGCCATAAAACAATCTCCACTCCCACTTCTATCTACAATCTGTTCTACCTTAAATTCATGAGATTGATAATTGAGATTGTTTTGATATAGGGTTGTATAATACTTAATTTGTTTCTCTTCAGTATCAAAACGAAAGGTATTTGCTACAGTTTTACACGAAGGATACTCCAGCATTATTTCTTTAGATACAGCAAATGATTGATCTAAATATGATTGTTTTGAATTCTTTTCATGAATTTTTTCATCAATTGCTATCCCCAACAAAGTATTGGCACTCCAGATATTTCCCATCACTAAATTACAATAGGGTAATAATTGTTTCATCACAGGGATTGGACTCGCAGTATATTTCCAAAGTCTGGATCTATAATTTAAATCAATCGATACAATGATATTTTTTTGGATTGCCATTTTTACGGCTTCCAAACAAATATCTGCAAGGTTTTGATTTATTGCAGGTGTGATTGCTGAAAAGTTAAACCAATGAATACCTTCAAATACTTTGTCCCAATCAATAGTACCTTTCTTTAAATTTGCAAAGGAAGAATCTGAACGGTCGTAAACAACGGCCCCTTTTAAGTCTGCCCCATGATCTAAGAAATATAGACCAATTCTATCTCCAGACAAGATCATTTTATCAGTTCCCACTTTAGAATCATTAAGGAATTGCATAATCCTGGAAGCCATAAAATTATCCGGCAATGCTGAACAATATTCTACCCCAATTCCAAAATGGGATAATGCTCTTGCTACATTAGCTTCTGCGCCTCCTAAATAAATGGAGAAGGGATCCTTGTTAACATCCACTAAAAATGGAGATATCCGCAACAATAGTTCACCAAAACAAAGTACCTTTTTCATCAAAATAATTTAAGAGATTTAATGAAAATCTGGAGTAATATTTTCCCATCCAAAATACACTCTTGCATTTCTATAACAGATATCTTGTATTATCTCTCCTACCCATTTTGTATCGTTGGGTAGTTCTCCATTTTCAATTTCTGATCCAAATAAGTTGCATAATATCCTACGAAAATATTCGTGTCTGGGAAACGACAGAAAGCTTCTTGAATCTGTTAGCATTCCTACAAACTTGCTCAACAAACCCATATTGGATAAAGCATTAATTTGTTTAATCATACCATCTTTTTGATCTAAAAACCACCACGCCGCTCCATATTGAATTTTGCCAGCAGTGGAACCATCATTAAAATTGCCTGCCATTGAAGCAAATAGCTCATTATCTGCGGGATTTAAATTATAAAGAATGGTTTTAGCTAGTTTATTATCTCCATCAAGTCTACTTAAAAATTTCGCTAGGGATTTTGCATGAGAAAAATCTCCAATCGAGTCCCATCCGGTATCTGGCCCCAATGTCTTTATCATACGCTCATTATTATTTCGCAAGGCACCTAAATGAAATTGTTGCACCCATCCTTTCTCATGATCCCATTCTGCAAAATGATATAAGAGGGCTGACTTAAATTTCAGTTGTTCTTCAACATTCAAAATTTTGCTAAGCCTTAATTTATCGAAAATAGAATTTATTTCTGCAGCTGTGTAATCTTCAGCATAGATTTCCTCTAAACCATGATCAGAAACATGGCATCCAATTGAAGCAAAAAAATCATGCCTGGATTTTAAAGCTCTCAAATAATCATTAAAATTTGAAACGGACTGATTAGAAACAGCTTCTAATTGATAGAGATAGGAACCAAATTTTTCGGGATTATTAATGTCCATGGCTTTATCTGGACGAAATGCAGGAAGTATTGGAATTTCAAATCCTTCTTTTTGTAATTGTATATGAAAATTCAAATTATCAACAGGGTCATCTGTTGTACATACAAGAGCAACGTTCATTTTCCGTAGCAAATTTTTAACTGAAAATGAAGGGGTTTGTAATTTATCTGAACAATATTTATAAATATTTGAAGCTGTTTCAGAATTAAGCATTTCGTGTATGTCAAAATAACGTTGCAATTCAAGATGTGTCCAATGATACAAAGGGTTTCTAAGTGTATATGGAACTGTATCAGACCATTTTATAAACTTGTCATAATCTGAAGCATCTCCAGTACAGAAATTTTCAAATACTGCATTGGCTCTCATGGCTCTCCATTTATAATGGTCTCCAGCTAACCAGGCTTCCGTTATGTTTTTAAACTGATAATCTTCTGCAATTTGTTTTGGAGAAAGATGACAATGATAATCGATCAAAGGCAAACTCTTTGCATAAGTATGATATAAATTCTCAGCAGTTTTGTTTTGTAACAAAAAGTTTTCGTCAATAAATTTTTTCATTTGCCTTGCTTATTCAATTAACTATTCATTTACAAACTAACTCCTCTTTTCCAAGGTATAAAATCATCCTGCCCATGGTGCATTGCGTGTACCGTTTTAATACCACTAGCCAACTCAATTACATAATCTAAAATTCTTTCGCCGGCTTCCTCAATGGTTTCTAAACCCTCAATAATTGTTCCAGTATTGATATCGATTATATCAGGCATTTTATTAAAGAGTACCGTATTAGTTGCAATTTTTACTACAGGCACTATTGGATTTCCAGTAGGAGTTCCAAGGCCTGTTGTAAACAATACAATGTTAGCACCAGAAGCCACTTCTGCTGTTGTTGATTCCACATCATTACCAGGAGTACATAAAAGATTTAAACCAGGAATCACCAATTTTTCCGGATAATCCAATACATCAACCACTGGAGAAGTTCCTGCTTTTTTTGCAGCACCGGCAGATTTAATGGCATCTGTAATTAAACCATCTTTAATATTGCCAGGCGATGGATTCATATAAAATCCACTACCACTTTCTTCTGCTCTTTTATTATAGTCTTGCATTAATTGCATAAATCTATTTGCAGTCTCCTCTTTTACACAGCGATCACTCAATTCCTGTTCAACTCCGCATAGTTCTGGAAATTCTGATAGAATAACCGAACCTCCTAATGCAACCAATAAATCAGAAGTATGACCAATTGCAGGATTAGCCGAAAGGCCCGAAAATCCATCTGACCCCCCACACTCAAGGCCAATTACCAGCTTATTAATTGCCGCTGGCTTTCTGGTTTGTTCATTTGCCTGGACTAAGCCTAAAAAAGTTTGTCTGATAGCGGATTCGATTAAATTTGTTTCAGTGCCTGCTATTTGCTGTTCTAAAATATAAAGAGGACGATCGTAATGTGGGTTTCTTTTTTGAATTTCTTCCTGTAACAAAGACGACTGTGCATTTTGGCATCCCAAACTCAAAACAGTTGCGCCAGCACAATTGGGATGTACTATGTATCCAGCTAACAAACCACAAAGTGCTTTAGCGTCAGAGCGTGTGCCTCCACAGCCCCCTTCGTGAGTAAGAAATTTAATGCCATCTATATTTTTGAAAACAGGTTCAATCGCATCAAGGGTATTTTGTTCCTGAAAAATTTCTGCTTCAATTTTTGCTAACCCTTTTTTAGTTTTATATAAACCCGCTAGATTTTTTGTAAACTGATGATATCTTTTGGGCCTTGCATATCCAAGTTCATCAAGCAATGCATCTTTCAAAACTTCTATATTTCTATTTTCACAAAAAACCAATGGTATAACTAACCAATAGTTCGCTGTTCCAACTGAACCATCTTTGCGATGATAGCCCATGAATTTTTTATCCTTCCATTTTTCTATATCTGGAATCTGCCAATTTGTTTTTCTATTTCCTAATTTAAAATCATCTGAAGCATGTCGAATATTTTCTGTAGTTATTTTACAAGCAACAGGTAAATCAATCGTAGCTTTTCCAACCAAAACACCATACATGATAATACTGCCGTCTTTGGGAATAGGCATTATTGTGAATTTGTGTTTTGCAGGAACTGAATCGATTAAATGAAAGGTATTCCCCTTAAATTGAATTATTTCATCTTTCGATAAATCCTTTAAAGCAACAATAACATTGTCGCTTGGATGTACTTGCAATACTTTTTGTTTATCGGGCATACTAACTATATTTTTCCATGAGTAATTTAACATTTTTCTCTGCACCCTGATCTAATACTTCTATCACTTCAACTAATTTATCACATAACCCATTGATGTCATTAAGATTTGTACCCCAAATTGTGACATCGCTTAATATACTAGAAACAGCATCGACTGTATTTTTTCCAAACCAATAATGATACATTAATTCTGCTTTATCATCATTTACTGTATGAAGATGATTCCCAATTGTCCTTTGATACAATCCATCCTTAATTTTTTCCGTTTTCATGAACATTAGATAGGCTGCAAATCCAAGTAACATACATGCAGGAATCGCCCTTTGTTTTTTACTATTTATTAAAAATAATGGAACATTTCTGATAGCCATTTTAGTACTGAACTGCATGCTGATATTAATCCACTTATGCTCAATAGACTCGTTGCTAAAGCGATCAATAACTTGTTCTGCAAAAATTTGGGCTTCTTGTTCAGAAATGCTTTCAGAAATGAGAAGTGGCTTAATCTCATTCAACATTAAAGTTTTTACAAATTGTCTGAAATAATCAGTCCGCATCGCATCTCTAACAGTATCAAATCCACATAAAATGGCAAGCCCACAGGAAAAACTATGAGTACCATTCAATAGCCTAAGTTTAAGTTCTTTATACAAATTAATATCAGGCACTACTTTTACTGTTAGATTCGTTTTTGCAAAAGATAGTGTTTCAATAGTTTTTTTATTCGAACTTTCTATTGCCCATAAACTATAGGGTTCACATAAAATCATCAAATCGTCTTGATATCCTATTATTTTTTCTTCTACTATTTTTTTTTCGGCAGATAATTTTCCAGGTACAATTCTATCTACTAATGAATTGCAAAAATCATTCTCCTCATTCATCCATATTATAAATTCTGGAGGAAGCTGATTAAAAATTGCCAATTCATTTAAAATGGATTTTAATAGTTTCCCATTCTCAGGAACCAACTCAGTTGGAATGATTACTATTCCTTTGCTTACATCAGCACCGAAATGCTTATACCGTTCCCATAATACAGATAAAAGTTTTGCTGGAAAAGAAATTGGGGGATTTAAAAAAATCGACTCCTTCATTAAACTAATTCCGATTTCAGTAGTATTTGAAATGATAACTTGTAAATCCGGACTCGCAGCTAACAATAATACCTCATTCCAATTTTCATTCGCAGTTAAAACCCGACTAATAGAAGCGTTGACAATTATTTTATTTACTTTTTTACCATTTTCATACCCTCTGATAATGGTTGTATATAAACCATCTTGATTCGAAAAACTAGCAGAATTTTCTTTATTAGTAGATTTTACAACTACTACCCTTCCATTGAAAACAGCTTTTCTATTGGCTTGATCGATAAAAAAATCTGGAAGGCCTCGCAACAGAACGCCTGTTCCAAATTGCAGCACTTTTTCTGATAATGAAAAGATAGCTTCATGGGGCAAGTCTATAAAATCGGAATTGATAAATGGCAAGTTTTGCTTTTGTAGTTGCATAAAATTTGTAATCACTTTTGCGCGAAGGTATTTTTTGAAGTTCGTTTATCTCAATTTCATATTCAAATAAGAATTTTTTATCGCAAACGTTACCGCTAACGTTCCCAATTTGCCAAATTTATGAATCCTTTATTTGAAGGCAATTTATTCTAAATGAATTTCCTATTTTTAATGTTACGACTAACCGCTTGCTATGTCTATATCTAAACCTCGATTGAGTTTTTCTCAGATTATTAACATGAATGTGGGGTTCTTTGGAATCCAATACAGCTTTGGGTTACAGCAAAGTGCTGTTAATCCCATTTATGATTTTCTTGGAGCAAGCCCTGACCAGATCCCTTTACTCAATCTAGCAGGGCCAATGACAGGCCTTTTAATTCAACCTATCATTGGTGCATTAAGTGATAAAACATGGCATCCTCGCTTTGGCAGGCGTAAACCTTATTTTTTTATAGGTGCGCTTTTTTGTAGCCTTTGTTTATTTATCTACCCTTTTAGTAGCAGCTTGTGGATGGCAGGTGGACTTTTGTGGGTACTAGATGCAGCAAATAATACAGCAATGGAGCCTTATCGTGCATTTATTGCAGATAAACTTCCTCCTTCTCAACATGCTAATGGATTCTTAACTCAAAGCTTTTTTACGGGCCTTGGAATTACACTCGCCAATATTTCTCTTTTCGCATTTCAAAAAATAGGATTTTTAAAACAGATGCACGGACAAATTCCTTATTGGGTTTTTGGATCCTTTTTCCTTGGTTCCATCTGTTCAATTTCTTCAGTACTTTGGTCGATTACAAAAACACCTGAGATTCCTCCTACCGAGGAAGAATTAGCTATTTTAAGAGCCAATAAAAAATCTGTATTCGGCCCATTCATTGAAATTTTTAGTGCAATTAGAGTGATGCCAAAAGTAATGTGGCAGTTGGCATTAGTTTACTTATTTCAATGGTATGCACTTTTTTGTTATTGGCAAAACGCTTCAAAAAGTATTGCACAATCTGTTTGGAAAATATCTCCCTCTAAAAACCCTTCATTATACCAGGAAGCAGTTGGTTGGGCAGGCTTAGTAAATGGATGGTATAATGTTGTTACCTTTCTTTCCGCATTTGCTTTAGTTGGATTAGCTAAAAAATATAGTCCGAAAAATGTACATGTGACTTGTTTATTTATAGCTGGATTGGGGCTATTAACATTCCCTCATATCGAGAACCAATATTTATTATTTGTTCCAATGACAGGATTTGGAATTGCTTGGGCAAGTATGATGGGGGTTCCCTATTTAATGGTTGTAAATGATATACCAAAAGAAAGATATGGTGTGTATATGGGCATTATTAATATGATGATCGTAATTCCCATGATTTTACAAACTACTACTTTCGGTTTTATATTAAATCATTTCCTTGATAATGATCCTGGAAAAGCAATCAGCTTTGGGGGTATCTTACTTTTAATTGCCTGTGCAGCAACGCTTAGAATAAAAAAAGTAATACCTGCTGATGATACAGTAGCATTGAATGTTGGTGGACATTAAGGTTTAAAAAATATTTCATTTTGAATAAGGAGGTACTATGAAAATATTATGTATTGGAGAAGCTTTGATTGATATGATCTGCACCGACAAAGGAAGCAGTTTATCACAAGGTCAGAACTTTTTAAAAAAACCTGGAGGCGCTCCCACCAATGTAGCTGCAGCAGTTGCAGCCCTAGGTGGTAATGTTGAGTTAGCAGCAAAAGTTGGTAAAGACCCTTTTGGCAAACAATTGATTCAAGTGATGGAAGAGTTTGGCGTTTCTACGAAATATATATTGCAGGATGATCAGCATTTTACCACATTTGCTTTTGTATCTCTGATGGAAGATGGTGAACGTGATTTTGTTTTTAATCGTGGAGCTGACGGAGAATTGAATGAAGATGAAATTAATTCAATTGATTTAACAGATGTCTCCATCATACATTTTGGTTCAGCAACAGGTTTTTTAAATGGTCCTCTTCAGAAAGCTTATATCAGCTTGTTGGATCGTGCTAAAAAACAAAATATCTTCATCAGCTTTGATCCAAATTATCGCCATCTGCTTTTCCAGAATAATACAGATAGTTTTATCGAACAGTCCTGGTATTTTTTAAAGAATTGCCACTTTTTTAAACTGAGCGATGAAGAAGCGATGCTGATAACTAGAACAGCTACACTGCAAGATGCCACTACTGTGTTAAATAACGAAACAACTGCGATCTATACTATTACTCTTGGTAAAGAAGGAACCTTACTTGGCTATCATCAAAAGAATAGCACTATTGGAAGTATTGCTATCAAGCCTGTGGATACTACAGGTGCAGGTGATGCTTTTGTAGGAGCAGTGCTATACCAATTATGTGATAAAACATTATATGAAATTGAAAAAGCTACTATAGAAGAGTGGAATTCAATTGTAACCAATGCAAACAAAGCTGGGGCAAGAACCTGTGAATATCTTGGAGCTATGGAGGCATTTAAACATTTAAATAATCAGATTTTTCTTTAAACACAAATTCTAGTTACTCGTGTACCAATATCAATTGCATCAACAAATATCTCTACCAATTTTAAAACACAATATAGATGTTGCAGGAAAGGATAATCTTTTTTATAGCAGATTCCTTGCCAACTCTAGTGAAATTTCTGACTTATATTATTCTTTATATAAAAATCATCCAAAAGGCTCCGAAGCTTTTGAAGAACTTTTGGAAACAATTACTAAAGCATACGCCTTACGTACTGAACCACTTAAACAAAAAGATGAAGAGAAAGAAGAAATGGAACATTGGTTTTTAACCAACCAATTAGCGGGCATGAGTTTATATGTGGATCGTTTTTGTGGAGATTTAAAATCACTTAATTCAAAAATAGATTACTTCAAAAAACTTGGTGTAAACTTTTTACACTTAATGCCTTTATTTGAAAGCCCCGAGGGTGAAAGTGATGGTGGATATGCAGTTTCTGATTTTAGAAAAGTGGACCCTCGATTTGGAGATTTAGCGGATCTGCAATCTGTGCAAGAAAAAATGAGTTCAGAAGGCATGTTTTTGATGTTTGATATCGTTTTAAATCATACATCATTCCGACATGAATGGGCGGAAAGGGCAAAGAAGGGAGAAAAAAAATATCAGGATTTTTTTTACATGTATGATGATCGGAGTTTGCCAAATTGGTTCGAAGAAACCATGCCAGAAATATTTCCAGAAACTGCCCCGGGCAGTTTCTCTTATGTACCAGAATGCAACAAATGGGTGATGAGTGTATTTCACAATTATCAGTGGGATCTCAACTATACCAACCCAGATGTATTTGTTACCATGATTGATACCATTTTCTTTTATGCAAATTTAGGGGTAGACGTTTTGCGTATTGATGCACCAGCATTTATATGGAAACAATTGGGCACTAGCTGCCAGAATTTGCCCGAGGCACATACGCTTTTAAGACTCATTAAACAGTGTGTGCAAGTGGCTGCACCAGGTGTGGCTTTATTAGGGGAAGCAATTGTTGCGCCTAAAGAGATTATGAAATATTTTGGCACTGATCGTTATTTAGCCAAAGAATGCGACTTTGCCTATAACGCTACTCAAATGGCCTTGCAATGGGATGCTTTAGCAACAGGCGATACAAGGGTTATGTTAGCCGCACAACATGAGATTCTACAAAAGCCATTTGGTTGTTCTTGGATAACTTATACAAGATGTCATGACGATATTGGCTTGGGCTACGATGATAGCATGATTGCAGCTGCTGGTTTTAATGCATACGATCATCGCAGATATTTAAAAGAATATTATTCGGGTGCTCTTCAAGATTCGCCTGCCTCAGGTGCTTTATTTTCTGTAAACCCCAAAACCCAAGATGCGAGAATCAGTGGCTCATTAGCATCACTTTGTGGTTTAGAAAAAGCAATCCGAAAAAATGATCTAGCCCAAATTGAAATTTCCATACAGAAAATCAGTTTGATGCAAGCGCAAAGTTTTTTTATTGGTGGATTACCCATTATTTTTTATGGCGATGAACTTGGCTATACTAATGATTATTCTTACTTAAGCGACCCCGGTAAGAGTTACGATAACAGATGGATGCACCGACCCATGATTGATTGGAAGAAAGAAAAAAAAATAGATAATCCTGAAACTGTTGAGTCAAAAGTATTTCACACTACAAAAAGAATGATTGAAATACGAAAAAAAATAGTTGCTTTTGGTGATTATAAAAACCTTACCTGGCTTACCCCTTATAATATACATGTAGCTGGATTTATTCGTTCTTTTGGAGAACAGAAAATTTATTGTTTATTTAATTATAGCGACAAAGCCTCCTATCTTACCTGGTATGCCTTTAAAAATCATGGTGCAAAATCAAATAAGCTCTATGATCATTGGACAGGGTTTACTCACACCGTGGGGAGTGATCATGAATATTTGATTATTCCTGCATATGGGTTCTCTATTTTGGAAGTAATTTAAAATTCATTGTTTATTTATTGCTATTTTGAGATATTATGAAATTTATTTTACTAAGTTTCCTTCTCATTTCAATTCATTCATCTTATGCTCAAGAAAGTATTCTTGTAACAGGAAGTAAAATTTCTAAGCCTGATGCAATTGCTCTGCTTGCTCATCATAATAAAGTAAGAAAAGATGTTGGAACCCAGCCTTTAATTTGGAGCTCTAAATTATCGGCCTATGCACAGGAATGGGCTGATCATTTAGCGAAGGATTATAATTGTAATATGGCTCATCGAAAAGCACCTGGTCAGGATGGAAGAACTTATGGTGAAAATATATTCTGGGGCAGCTCGGCGGCAGAATTCAAACCAATAGATGCATCTGAAGATTGGTATAGTGAAATTAAACAATACAAATACCGAGAACTAACAGAAAAGAATTGGGATGCCACTGGACATTATACTCAAATGATTTGGAAGGATACTAAAGAAATAGGAGTTGGCATTTCTATTTGTCAAAATGGTGCCTTAATAGTTGTTGCGAACTATTATCCTGCTGGAAACTATTTACATCAATTCCCCTACTAATTTATAAAATGTAAAAAGACCTCCAATAGAAGGCCTTTTTACATTTCAAACAAAGGATTAGAAACGAATACTGAATCCGATATTAACTGAATAATCAGCGAATGCAGCATCACCCTGAGAGTAAACACCAGTTTGCTCGGTCTTTAAAATATCAGGAACACTCTGTGTACGATTACGCATTACAGCAATAGGCACATAAGCATAAACATTACATCTATTCATGGTGTAAGTAATTCCGGGTTCTACAGTTAATACTTGTCCTGGTCTGCGAAAACCCTCGCTACCACCAATTAAATCATGAACCGGGATGCATTCAAACCTGGCCCCTCCGGAAAAAGTAAATTTATTTACTTGATAATTGGCACCAGCTCTGATTAGATATTGATCAGGAACACTCATTACATCACTTGTGTTAGCAATAGTTGCAGCCGATGGAACTCCACCTCTTTGAGTTGATACTCCATTTTGTTCCCTTGGGTTTAATAGATAATAAAAGTTACCATACAAATTGAGTTTATGATTTATTGCATAGTAGGTATTTAATTCTGTTGTAAAACCAGTTCCTCCGTCTCCTAATTGAATGGATTGATCAACAGGCCCTAACACAGTTGTAGCGGCTGTTCCTGCTGCAGTGTAGAATCTATCTACATATTTGTAATCGCCAGTTGCGAATTTAATTCCAAGCCCAGCTTGAATATTAAATTTCGTATGTTTTTCAGGATCAAATAACCATGCATATCCAGCTACTCTAATATCACCTAAACCAAAAGAATGGGTTTCATGACGAGCTAAGCCACCATGCTCATATAGGGAGGATCTGGTGTTAGCTATAATTGGAACATATAGTGCAATGCTCCATGTTTTATTTAAAATTCTTGTGATACCATAATCCATACTAAATGTATGGTTAATAACTTCAGTTCCTAAAGTCTGACGTTGCTTTTGTTCTACGGTACCAACAAAATGTCGGAAAGATTTGAAATATCTTGTATTTGCTGAGAATAACCATTTTGAGGTATCTATATTTTTCATGTGATCCATCAAACTACATGTGGCACCGCCTGCACCTCGTATGGCTACGCAACCTTGCGCATTTACCGTTTGGTTAACTAAAAGACATACAATTAGTATAAGAAATATTTTTTTCATTTGTGGGTTTTGTGATTTTTTTTAAAAAATTATTTTACTTTTTCATTTTTAGTCGATCGACAATTAATTCGCCAATTTTTCGACCATTTTTTGAACTTACCAAGCAAGAATTATGAAAGTGAACACCGCCGTAGAATCGAGCCCAGTTGAGCTCTTCAGCTGCATTTCGAATTGATTGGAAAGATCTGCTTTTGATTCCAAATTCCAACTCAGTAGAATCTGTAAAGGCAAAATGATCTCCAATGACGCTCGTTAGTGCCTCAGCTGCAGATGCAGAAATTGTATTGTGTCCGCAAGTATATTCTGGGAAAGAAGGTGTTTGTAGATATGGACGCCAATTGGGGTCTAGATATTTGTTAATCACTGTTTCAGGTCGAACAGAATTGTATTTGTATTTGGTATACCAAGCATGTATAAATGCATCAAATAATGCAATACTAGTTTTTGCATAAGCCGTTACCATAGTTCCATAATCAACCTTGGCCTTTTGTGAAACAATACCTACAATACTCATCCAATGTCCGGGCGGGGAAAACTTTTTACTTCCAAACATTACATGACCTGTGACGTTCATTTTAAAGGGATTATCATCCCAAAAATCAGCGATATGTTTTTGTTCAGGGGTTAAACTATCTACTGCATTCTTAATTAAGGTTACCTCTTTATAATAAGCACTGTTTTTATCAGTAATATTAAAAGAAGGTGGAGTTGGTACTTCAAACATTTGAGCACTATCAATAACCATTGGACGAATTTCACCCCAATGAGGCTCTGCCGCAGAGGCATACATAGGAGGTGTAGGAATCCATCTTCCGGGAATATCTTTAACTGTATATTTTTCAGCTCCTCTAGTTTCAAGGTAATTATCTTTTTTGCTCCATTTAATAATACTAGATGAAATGCTATCTGCAAAAGTTTGGGAAGCTTTTTCAATATCAGAAGGCAGCCCTTTATCACGAGCCATTTTGAGTATACTGTCTTTATACAATTGCAAACTTCCCTCTGGAAAAGTAACCGATTCACCTACTTTTATATAGGCTAATAGGGAGGATAACTCAATATCTACATCCTTTGTTAAAGGTGCTAATGAAATCTTACTTAATCCATTTAATTGACCTGCCAGTGATTGATAATGAGTTGGGTCGCCCGCTGCTATTACTTCATAAGCTGCAATAGCGGCATAAGTGTAATTTCTTGCAGCAACCATTGGGGGAAAATTGTTTCCCATCACAACTGTATTCAATTCGTGTACAGTACCTGCAAAAAGATCAGGATTATGAAGATAAGTTTTGTATTCAGTATTGGTTTTGCATGCAAACAATAATACAATAGCACAAATGCCTATGAAAAGCTTTTTCATCTTAATTAAATTGTAATAATAGAGGGAACCCCTAAATACATTAATAAATGGCTTAAACCATTTAGTTATGTGTTTTGTGGAATGTTGTTTATGATTTTAAACATAAAAATACCTGCATAGCTGCTATACTATGCAGGCTGAATCTTGTTAATCATCTTAAGACTCAGCCTCTGGGGGTTGTTCCAAACATTCGAGATAGATCGATTTAAAACGATGGTATACAGCGATTGCGGCTGTATTAGATAAGAACCTTGACGAAGGGTTCATATCAATTAATTGAGTAGCAGTATAATCTTGTATTGAAAATTTAGTAGTGTGATTGTGATTGCTAGTTGATTTTTTGCTTGAACTATTTGACACTAGGTCATTTGCTAATCGGTAAAAATCGTTTCTAGCATTTTCCAAACCTGTTTTTGTAACGTTTGGGATACATAGGAGTTCTACAGAATCATTATAAATTCTACGTTTTACGTATTTATAATCAACTCCATTAATATTAATCTCTCCATTAACCCTATCATAGGTTTCTGAATTTATATAATACGGAAGATTTGCTGCAACTTTAAAACTAATCAGATCAGATTCTTTGTAATTGTGATCATCCAAACTTGCTTCCAATTGCAGATCTGCTTTGTTTTCCATATAATCGGTAAACAAATGATAACCGCCCCAATTAAAGAGTAGTATAGCAAGCAGTAATATGGACACAATCCTTTTCAAGAATACTAAAGTAAGAAGAATTTTAATGAACAGAAAATATTTTCTTTTCTACTCCTACCCCTGTGATAGTGAGGCTTTTCCAATGTTTCGGCAGGACAGATTTGATCTGAATGATTCCTTGAGGAGTTATTTCTAGTCCGCCGAAGCCCATTAGAACACTTTGGATGATTCCACCTGCACCTGTTGCAAAATAGGGATTGGTTCCCCCTTTGGTTTCTGCAATCACCCTAAGTGGCGCATTAAGATTGGGAATATATGCATCCTGAAAAAAATGAAATGCTTTTTCGCCATCACCCAACCTCGAATATAGAAGTGCAAATATGGCTTGGGTCATAGCAGGCGTTCCTTCATTAGGAATTCTTTTGGAATAATATTCTAGATCTCTCCTAATATTATTAGTATCTGAAACTTCTTTCAGAGGATAGGATAACAAATTAACATCGGCCTGTTTAATTCCCTCACCATGATAAGTTGCATGCTCTTGAGTTACCCCATTATCCATTTTTAGAATTGGGATATTATTGGATACCAGCATCCAATCGGGATCAGCCGAAACACCTAAAATTTCTGCAGCCTTCGTGGCATATTGTAAAGCCGCTTTTGCAGCAGCATTGGTCCAAGCATTATTATCTACATTCTCAGCCCATTCGTCAGCTGCTACCACATCTTTGATGTCAAATTTTCCAGGACCATTTCTTTCTACTCTACTGGCCCAGAAATCAGCTACTTCTTTTAATACGGGCCAGCCTTTTTGCTTTAGCCATTCTTTATCTTGAGTTACACAGAAATAATTCCATGCTGCTATTCCCACACAGGCAGTTATATGATGTTCAAAAGGACCACTTAATGCCCATACAGGTGTTTCTTCCACTCCTGATGCCGCACTTTCCCATGGAAACATTGCGCCTTTATAACCATGATTAAATGCATTTCTTTTTGCTGCTGTTAAACGTTGATATCTATACTCTACCAAACTTTTTGCCATTTCCGGATGCAACACTAAAATTGATGGATACATCCACAATTCTGTATCCCAAAATACATGGCCATTATATCCTAAGCCGCTTAATCCCATAGGAGACGGACTCATATCGGTACCTTCTCTCACAAATGAATACAAATGATACAACATACTATGAATGTCTTGTTGTGATTGATCATCACCTTCTATTTTTATATCGCTTTCCCAAAGTTTATCCCAGGCTTTATTATGAAATTCAATCAACCGATCCCTGCCTTCTAGTTTTGCAAAAATGGTCATTCTCTCTGCTTCATTCAAAGGGTCATCATGTTGAGCAGATGTGATAGAACTTCCAGCAATAGAATAATGATAGGTTTCACCAGCTTTAATCTTTCTAGTGAATTTCATCAAATGCATGTTGTTATCCCACATTTCATGAATCACTCTGGGTTCTTGTCCGTGTGCCTCACTAAACAAAAAAGTATTGGAAGCACACATTAATAATTTACCCGTCGGACTCTTAGCTGATGACGTTAATAAACTGATCACTACATGAGGTCGATCAATTTCATTATAATAGTTCTGTACATCTTTTAATGCATCTGGCGCTTCCATTACACTAGCACTACCCAATGTAATGTCTTTCTTTGCAACTACCGTCACGTCCATCAATACGGTGAATGGTAATTGACGAAGTGAATAATAAGTATAACTAATCATTGCTTTATCGCTATAATCAAATGAAGTGGTAAAGCTGGCATGATGCATGTCTAATGTTTGTTTCATACCACTCGCATTAGCTGCACCAAGCCTTTTTCCATCAATGTCTATTTGCATATTCAACAGGTTAAAACTGCGCAGAAAATTACTAACCCTTCCTCTGCCATATTGATCGTATGCACCTGCAAGCACCACATCTTTCACTTTAAATGGTTCTGGTGATGATACAATCCCAATCATTCCGTTGGCTACTGTAATCCCATAATAATTAGAAGGGTCTATTTTGTCTGCGCTAATTTTCCAAGCATCTGGTTTTGTTTGTGCAAATAAAAAATTTGACGCAACAAAAAAGCAGAGTATTGCAAAAGATGTTTGTTTCATAAAAGATTATTTATATGGCGAGGACTACAATTAAATTACTTATTTTTTTCAAATAAATATAGCTTTTCATTATTCATGGAAACAATTAAAGTTGTTTTCCCTTTGGCTGTTTTAACAATTGCCATATCGCGAGTTTCCCCATTTATAAATAGCCCAGTTTCTTTCACTTCTACATAAGTGAAATCCCCTTTCCCATTATTGATCAGACTAGTTCCATATCCGGCATCTAATCTACCCGTTTGAGGTTTTAATCCATAAAAATTTCCTCCCAAGAATAGATCATTTTTCCCATCACCATTAATATCCATCACTTCAATTCCAAACATCGGTGTAATCTGCGCCATTACAGGCAATTCTTTAGCCGTAAAATTACCTTTGCCCTGATTTAAGAATAAAGTACTGTGTGTTTGTTCTACAGTTAAAACAGTAGCCGCTTCCAATTGCTCTTTTGTAAATAATTTTTCAATTGGTTTTCCGGCATAATCATCATAATGAAGTAAGGTTTTTTTCAAAGATGGAATTTGTTGTTCTAATTCATCTTTTAAATAATAGGGATAAGCCTTACCATCAGTTTTAAAATAAACAGGGATACATTCCGATTGACCATTTTTATCAAAATCCGAGATATATAATTTAGCGGGATGATTTTGATCTGCTTTAATACTCGAATTCAAACCAAAATTCCCCCCTACAATATCCAATTTCCCATCTCCATTTAAATCCGCAATTTTGATACAATTCCACCAACCACTTGAATGCGGTATTTCTCCTGTTTTGTGAAAAGTATTTTTTGAAAATTTAAAAAAACTGATCGGCATCCAATCACCAGCAACTATCAATTCCTTTTCACCATCTCCATCTAAATCAGCCCATTGAGCATCGGTTACCATTCCTAACTTTTCTAAATCTGGTGCAATTTTATTGGTTACATCTGTAAAATTTCCTCCTCCATCATTTTGCAATAAAACACTAGAAGCAGGGAGCCCATAACTTCCAGGAATATTTCTTGCCCCAATAAAAATATCTGGTTTTCCATCTTTATTAAAATCAATCACCCGAACACATGCTGCATTAATACTGATAGCTGGCCATTTACTTTTGGAACTACTAAAATTTCCTTTACCATCATTAATATATAATCTTGTAAAAAGATAGGGCGAACCTTCTTTTACTTCATTTCCTCCAGATGCAACAATAAGATCCATATCACCATCACCATCGGCATCAAAAAATTCTGCCCCAATTGATTCAAAATAAGCATCCGCATTAAAGGCGATTTGTTTAGATTGGACGAAATGACCATTTGCATTTTGTAAAAATAGTTTGCAGGTATCCCCTTTTGCCCCACCCACAAAAAAGTCTTCCAGCCCATCACCATTTACATCAGCAACTGCTAATTTGGGTCCCTCAGTTGACAGTAATTTCGGCATTAACCTTTCTACATTGAAGTCAACATATTCGTCTTCTTTGTGTTTGATATTACCACTAATTACTGCGGTAGTTATATCTTTATACAAATGCGAAGCTGCTTTAGGTATTGTTCTAGTGTCTTTAGCATCTTCCTGATTCAAAACCAAAACAGTATCAGCCTTAATATTCCTGATAGTTTGCTGTTTTTGATCAGGCCATTGCAGCACTAAACTATCTATTACTTTATGATCATTTAATCCAAATAACAATTCCGGATTAACACTGCTTTGAAATCCACGTGTTGGCATTTGCTCTAAAACTTGTTGCGTATTACCAGTATAAATTGTTGCCCTTGCTCCTAACCCAAAATTATTGGGCGATTTTCCCTTCAATTTTATTTTTAAAAAATGATGCTTTAATTTTTCAGTAGACAGATTCCGATAAATAGAAGCTTCCTCATTTTGATTATTAATTACCAGATCAAGATCTCCATCGCCGTCTAAATCTGCATAAGCAGCACCGCTACTAAACCCAAGTTTTCCAAACCCAAGTTCTGCTGCCTGATTTTTGAAAATTAGATTTTTTTGATTTACAAATGCAAAATTTGCAATGGGAGTTGAGGGCATTTTTTTTAAGAAATCCATAAAATCGTACCCGCCCTGCATCACTTTCGACATAACTTCTTGGCTATTGAAATACGCCAGGAAATCTTGATTAGTTAAATCTTTTAAAATGCCGTTACAAACAAACAAATCTTTGTTTCCATCATTATCAAAATCAAAACTCAAAACACCCCAACTCCAACCTGTAGCATCTACCCCAGCCAATTGTGCAATCTCACTAAAGGTTCCGTCCTGATTATTTAATTGCAAAGTATTACCAGTAAACTGATGATGGAAATCAAGTTGATTTTTCGCATTTTGAACATCATATATATCAAACTTAATTGTTGTCTTTAATCTATAATCATTTTCAGGCAACATTTCCGATGTAAACAAATCTAAATAACCATCATTATTTATATCCGACAAATCAGTACCCATAGCACCATTACTAATATGCCCCATCGAACTGGATATACTCTCTTTGAAGGTTCCATCGTGTTGATTGATATATAAATAATCTCTTTCAAAGAAATCATTTGCTACATAAATATCTTCCCAACCATCGTTATTTACATCTCCAACAGTAACCCCTAAACCAAAAGCTATTTCAGGACTATAAATTCCAGATGAAGCAGTTACATCAATAAACTTTCCATGATCATTTCTATATAATCGATCACCATTTATTGGATCTCTTACTTCGCGCGCATTTTTTTTATAACCAAAATTATCTATTGACCGAGGACTATTGTTTATTATAAAACAATCCAGGTCGCCATCATGGTCATAATCAAAGAAAATAGCCTGAGTAGATGCACCTTTATCATCTAATCCATACTCCTGAGCTTGCTCTAGAAAAGTACCATTTTTTTGATTAATATATAATTCATTGGAACGATCATCCCCATTTATGATTCCTGCATTACAAACATAAATATCAAGCCAACCATCTCCATTAATATCTACCATAGTAACACCAGTATGCCACTTATGCGTACTCGATATTTTTGCAAGGGTTGTAATATCTTCAAATTGAAAGTTGCCTTTATTCCGATATAACTTATTTTCTCCTTGATTTGATGTAAAAAAAATATCCGGTTTGCCATCATTATCAATATCCCCAATAGCTACTCCACCCCCATTATAAAAATTATGGTAATTGAGTATGCTCATTTCTTTAGAATCAGTAACAGTATTGCTGAATTTTACATTTGTTTGAGAAGACGGTAACAAATCAAATAACGCACCATTTGAAGGGTCATTCTTCGAAGGAGAACAAGCAATTAAAAATATGGCAGTAAATAGGAAGACTCTAACTCCACATTTAAAAAAAATCAACATATGACCATAATCTAAAATGAAACAATGCAGCAAATTAGCTCTTTTATAAAAGCATTCAAAAAGAGAATTAAGGAGGATTTACAAAACTGTTAAAATCAAGTTTAGAGCGCATTACAGCTAATTTTTTATTAATTTGCAACATTAATTTACCACTCGCTATGAAGAGATTTTTTTTATTGATTCTTATTGCTTTATCTATATTTACTGTATCTACCTATATTTTTATTCCTGGAACCATTCAAATTACAAGTTCCGCTGTGATGCAGGCTTCTGAAAATGGAACTGAACGCATTATAATGAATAAAGAAACCTGGAGTAGTTGGTGGAATTATAATCTCAAAGACTCGCTCTCAAAAGTTCCTAGTAAGAATTTAGTAAACTATTCCTTAAACGGAGACAGTTTTGAAATTACTGAACTATTATACAAAGCTGCCAAAATAAATATTAAACACAATTCACAATCTTTAAGTACCAAAATGATCCTAGTACCATTGAATGTAGATTCAACCGGAGTTCAATGGTCGTATACTATTAAAAGTAGCCTGAACCCTTATGAGCGTATTTCGCAATACTTAGATGCTTCAAAGGTTAAAAATAATATGGACCAAGTATTGGTGCATTTGAAAGATTATCTACAAAGAGATGAGAACATTTATGGCATACACATTACCAGAGAATCAACTAAAGACACCACTCTGGTATTAACAAAAGTAATCTTAGCCAGCCAACCAACTACTAAGGATATTTATAATGCGATTAATCAATTGCAACAATTTGCAAAAAGTAACAATGCTATCCCAACTGGAAATCCTATCTACCATATCGATCCCAAAGAGAATAATAAATTTCAGTTAATGTGCGCATTACCAATAAGTCATCCTATTAAACCTAACGCCAAATTTTCCAACATCTCAATGGTTAAAGGAAGTTTTATGGTTACAGAAGTAATCGGTGGAGAGGCAACGCTTAATAATGCTGCAAAAAAAATGCAACAATATTTTAATGATTATCATCGTGTAACAATGGCTATCAACTTTACAATGCTTGTTTCAGATAGAATGTATCAAACCGATACTTCGAAATGGATAAGCCGACTTTATTATCCTGTGTATTAAGATAAATAATTCAGTTCTTATTTTTTTATCATTTCATCAGCAAATTGAATCAATTGAGTGCTATCATTATTTTTTGCAATGATGTAAGATACTTTTCCTCCTATTGTAATTTTTCGAATATGCCGGCTCTCCCCTTTTAATGGAAGACTATTAATATTTTCAGCAGTAAATACCCCTTTCCCTTTATTTAATAGAATAGTTCCGAAATCAGCATCATACCTTCCCATTTGAATATTGTTTGCATAATAATTACCTACTAATAATATATCAGGCAGATTATCATGATTTGCATCTACCACTATGGCATCTTTGAAAGGGCTTAATTGTGCCCTCCATGGCAAAGGCTGAACTTCAAAATTTAAATTCCCTTGATTTACCAAAATGGCATTTGAAAAATAATTAGCAGTTAATATTTTTGATGCATTTAATTTTTCTTTCCCGAATATTTCACTTAGACTCGCCTTTGCAAAATCAGCAGCATACAAATATTTCTTTTTTATAAGTGGAATTTGTTTTTGCAATTCATCCTTATTTGCAAATGGTAATTCTTTATCATTTAAATAATAAGTTAATATCTGTTCTTTTTTGCCATTATCATCAAAGTCGTTATAATATATTTTAACTGGTTTTGATTCACTAGCCTGCAATCTGCTATTCAAACCTAAGTTACCTGCTATTAAATCTATATCTCCATCATTGTCAATATCAATTGGCAGAATAAAATTCCACCAACCCTTTTTATCTGTAAGTATTTTTTTAGTGAATGTTCCACTATTATTTAGAAAAGCATAAATACCATTCCATTCTGTGCAAACTAAAAGATCCTGATCACCATCTTTATCAATGTCAAACCAAATGGCCTGTGTAATCATTCCAAGATCTTTGATGTCTTTTGAAATTTTATCAGAAACATCTGTAAAATGTCCCTTCCCATCGTTCTGCAAAAGATAGGACCTAGGATTTTCTCCGTATTGCATAGGTATTGACCTTCCTGCAATAAATAAATCCATTGCTCCGTCTCCATTAAAATCAGAAGCCGTAATACTAGATGCATTAACAAAAATATTATCGAAAGCATGATCCATTTTGGTAAATACTGCTTGTCCATTATTGAGATAAATTCTTGGACTTAAATGAGCATCAGGTCCAAAGAACTCATTCCCACCACTAGCAACTACCAAATCTAAATTGCCATCATGGTTTACATCAACCCAAATTGCATCAATATCTTCATAAGAACTATCAGCATCAAGCACAATTTGATTTGACCTTACGAATTTTCCATTTTTCTGTTGTAAGAATAAACCAGGTTTTTTATCCCGAGATGATCCAATAAAAACATCTTCTAATCCATCATGATTAATATCAGCCACTGCAAGCGCAGGACCTTCAGTAGAAAGCATATGCGGCAATAATGCTTCTCTATCAAATTCTGGAAAAGCATTTTCCTCATGTTTATAAGACAATGCTACTTCCTTACTAATATCTTTCATTTTTCTAGTTGGCTCTACCCAGAAACGATGATAATTTTCATAATCAAATTTTGGCAACCCTTTTGTATAGGTGAAAGTATAAGCTGATCTCTTTGCTGAAAATTGTATGGCTTGATAAGTATTATCAGGCCATATTAAAAAAGCAGAATCGATTTTGGTATTGTATAATCCTATGTGAATTGGACCTTCCATGCTTGATTGAAATCCTCTTACTGGATTTTTTTCATATGTACGAATTCCTTTATCAGCATACACAATAATTTTAGCGCCAAGTGCATTAATGTTTTTTTCAGAACCTTTTAATTTTATTTCAGCATAGGGCCTTTTCTGTAGATCGTTGCTTTTGTTTTTATAAAGTGTTGCAGCTTCGTCAATATTATTCACAAGAATATCCAGATCGCCATCATTATCAAAGTCGGCATATACGGATCCGTTGGAATAAGTAGGCTTATCGTTAATTATTTGTTCGTTAATGTCTGCAAATTTCAAATCACCTCTATTAAGAAATAGTTTGTTCGGAATTTTAATTTCCGGAAATTTATTTATTAAAGCCAAGTCTTTTTCTTCAACTCTATTTTCAGCGATTTTATTCTGCATTTCCCTATCAGAAATGAAATTGATATAGTCCATTTCATTCATTCTCTTGGGAATTCCATTTGAAATGAATAAATCTTTTAAACCATCATTATCAAAATCCATCCATAATGGAGCCCAACTCCAATCTGTGGCATAGACGCCTGAGTATAAACCAACTTCACTAAACATGCCATTTCTTCTATTCAGTTGCAAATTGTTTCTTGTGTATTGATAATTATAACCTGAATTAATTTTGAGTTGAAAGATATCAAACTCGTCTTCACCCAAAGACCTTTTAAGAATTAAAGGGTCGGAGGGAAGCATATCCATTGAAATAATTTCTGGATAACCATCATTATTTACATCAGCCACATCTACCCCCATTGAAAACTGACTGGTATGCATAATATGTTGCGAAATTTCTTCTTTGAAGGTTCCGTTTTTTTGATTGATATATAGATAATCATTTTCATGAAAATCGTTTCCAACATAAATATCTGGATATCCATCATAATTAATATCAGCTACTGCAACACCCAAGCCATAACTAATGGCAGAACTATTGATACCGGTTTGTTGAGTTACATCTACGAATTTTCCATTGCCATCATTTCTATAAATTCTATCTCCCGATAATGCATCATAAGTACCCAAAAAATTGGCACGTGGCGCAAATACACCATTCCGGTGAACTGAATGGTTTAAAAGAAACATGTCAAGATCACCATCCATATCATAATCAATGAAAACAGCTTGCGTACTAAACCCAGAAAAATCTAACCCATATTGTTTTGCTTCATCTTCATAGAATGGAACGCCATTTTTATCAATTCCCTTACAAATCAACAATTGATTATGTCCGTGTAAAGTTTCGAACTCACCTACACGGCAAATATAAATATCTAGCAACCCGTCATTATTAATATCGATTACCGATACACCAGTTGACCATCCTCCATCCTGTGGGATTTTTGCTTCTTTTGTTACATCTTGAAATTGCAATTCCCCCTTATTCAAATACATTTTATTTTCTCCCTGATTGGCACTCATGAAAACATCAATCAGCCCATCATTATTAAAATCGCCGGAACCTACGCCTCCACCATTATAATAATACATGTATTTAAACATGTTGAATTGTTGTGTTGGCGTTAATTTATTTGAAAAAGTTAATCCGGTTTTACTGCTATCTAATACTTCAAATAAAGCATCTGGCTTAACGCTTGTTTCATGACAAGCTGTTAAAATAACTGATGCGCAAACAAGGAATTTGATAACAGATAATTTCATATTGATATTAGAAAACAGCTTTCGTTTATTTAGTTGTATTTACTTTAAAAAGAATAGGGAACAAATCATTTCTCAAAAACAGGAGATCTTTTCCAGCTTTTGTTTTTATTTCTTTGATATCACGAACCTGGCCATTTATTTCAACACCTGATTGACTTTTTGTTATCAACTGTAAATGTCTACTTCCTTTATTTAAAAGTATCGAGCCTGTTGATGCATCTAATCTTTCGAACTGTGGTAAAAATCCAAATTCGTTTCCACCTATTACAATATCTAATTTTCCATCACCGTCTAAATCGGAACAACTGATTGCATTAGCTGAAGAGAATTGAATTTCTGAGGGCAATTTTTGAATTGTAAAAGTATCAGTACCATTATTGTATGCAATAATAGAAGCACCATAATTGAACTGCAGCACCCTACAAGTATTAATTAATTCATTGGAGAATAATTCCTGTATGGGCTTTTTTGCATAATCCATATGTTTTAAATTCTTCTTTTTTAATGAAGGAACCTGATCTTCCATTTCGTGTTTCATAAAAAAAGGCATATCCTTTCCATCAATGGTATTAGTAATAATTCTATCACTAGATTGGTTTTGATCAAAATCGTTGATCCATAGTTTTACTGGATGCTCATTATCTGGCTTCAAACAAAAGTTTTCTCCGATATTTCCTATGATCAAATCTTTTCTTCCATCACCATCAATGTCAGTAATAGCTAATGACTGCCACCAGCCATAAAGGTTTGAAAGATTAGTGTGTTGCTCTATAAAGTGATCTTTGCTAAAAGAAAAAATCCTAGGGGCCATCCACTCACCAACAATAATGAGTTCTTTTTGGCTATCACCCATAATATCAGCCCATACGGCACTTGTAACCATTCCGATATTTGCGATGTCCGGATTTTTGTTTTTTGCGATATCAGTAAAGTGCCCTTTCCCATCGTTAAGAAATAAATAACTACTAGGTGCTACCCCATAGTTACGTGGTTCAGATCTACCCCCAACAAATAAATCAGGGAATCCATCGTGATTAAAATCTTCGGCAATTGCAACAGAAATATTCATGCCTGCATTTGGAAATGCATAAGGATCGATTTCGAAATTTCCTTTGCCATCATTCCGGAACATACGCAATTGCATTTGCCTACTCTCAGGTTTATTATTATTCCCACCAGGGCAAATTAATAAATCAAGATCTCCATCATGATCATAATCAAAAAACAAAACAGCAACGTCTTCGAAGTCTTTATACATCTCGATAGACTTCTCTTCTTTTTTTGTGAAATTTCCTTTTGCATCCTGGAGATATATTTGCCCTGCGTGTCCTGCGGTTCCTCCAATAAAAATATCTTCTAACCCATCATTATTTACATCAGCTACTGCAGCTTTTGGCCCTTCTCTGGAAGTCATTTTAGGCAGATTTCTTTCGTAATAGAAATCAATATTTGCATCCTCCTGATGTTTTTCAAAAATCGATTTAACAGAATCCAACAAGGGAAGCACTTTAGTTTTTGCAAATAAGTAATCTGCTTTAATGTTATTTTCCTGTTTTAATACAAGTACTGTGTCGATTGCAGGATGCATCATTTTAGTTACAGAAAGGTTGGGCCAAATAACTACCATTGAATCGATATTCTTATTAATACCCAATCCAATTATCTGTTTATAATCCATGGAAGATTGAAAGCCTCTACTAGGATACAATTCCCTTGTAATTATTTCATCTCCTCTATATATATTTATTTTAGTGCCTATTGCAAAAGTATTTTTTGCGCCTCCAATTAGTTTAAGCCCGATGTAATGGTTCTTATTTATTTCTCTGCTGTTATTCTTATAAACAAATGAAGGTTGGTTTTCATTGTTAACTACTAAATCAAGATCGCCGTCATTATCCAAATCAGCATATGCTGCACCATTAGAAAAGCTTGGTTGTTTGAATCCCCATGCTGTGGCCATATCTTTAAATCGTAGGTCATGTTGATTCTGATAAGCTTTATTTAATAAAGGATTTTGAGGTATATGTTTTAATACTTCGTCAACACTTTGCTTTTTACCTGTTAACACCATTTTCTGAATAACATCATTTGCAAAGAACTCTATGAAGTCAAGATCTGTAACATCTCTATTCACTCCATTACACACATAAATATCATTGTAACCATCGTTATCCATATCGAACATTAGGGCTCCCCAGCTCCAATCTGAAGCAGAGATCCCACCATAATTTGCAACTTCTTTAAACTTTCCAGATTTGTCGTTGATCTGTAAACAATTTTTTACATACTGATAGTAAAATCCTGAGCTGAGTTTACTATTAAAAAGATCAATATTATCAAATGCACCAGTAGTCTTTAACCGATAATCAATATCAGGTAACATATCCGTATTGAATATGTCTGGAGATCCATCATTATTTACATCTGCCATATCAGATCCCATTGATGAGAAACTGGTATGTTTTACTCGATCTTCAAATTCATCTTTAAAAGTGCCATTCTTTTGATTCACATAGAGGTAATCCCTTTCATAACTATCGTTCGACACATAGATATCAGGGTATCCATCCCCATTAATATCGCCAACAGAAATTCCCAATCCGAAACTAATTAAACTGCTATGTATTCCTGCTTCTTTTGTTACCTCCGTAAAATGCCCGTTATCATTTCTAAATAAATGATTGCCACCTCCTTTTAAAAACTCTCCTACTTTCCATTCTTTTTCTGGAAGATCTCTTCGATTATTAAAACCCAACTGGTTAACTGGGATAGGACTATTATCAATCATAAAACAATCCAGATCCCCATCCATATCATAATCGAAGAATGAAACCTGTGTGGAATACGCTTTATGATCTAGTCCATAAGCAGCAGCTGATTCTGTAAAAGTTTCATTGTGATTATTAATGTATAATTTATTTCGTCGGTTCCCAGTAGACATATGCCCAGAATTGCAAACATAGATATCTAACCAGCCATCGTTATTTATATCAACAAAAACAACACCAGTGCTCCACATGCTATCCTGTTTAAATCCTGCTTTACTGGTAATATCTTCAAATTGAAAATTGCCTTTATTTAAATACAATTTATTATCTCCCATATTGGATGTAAAAAACACATCCGGTAACCCATCATTGTTAATATCTCCAATCGCTACTCCGCCACCATTATAAAAATTTCTAAACAGAAAACTATTTTCAAGACGGCCATCGGACACGTCATTTCGAAAATTAATGCCTGTATTTTCCATTAATTGAAATAGCGTTTTGTCTTCTTTTTTGTTTTTGCATGAGCTATTAAAAAACAAAATGGAAATCAACAAAAGCGCAGAAAAATACTTCATCACGATCAATTGAATAAGTGGAATTTAAAATATAAAACTTATCAAAGTAAATTGATAATCTAAAGACTGCACGAAGATATATTCATGAAAACAATTAAGAAAATCAATTCTTTTTCAACGGCGTTTCTATAAAAAAGGAAAGACCATGAAATCATGGTCTTTCCTATCAAGATATATAAAATCTTAGTATCCAGGATTCTGTTTCAAGTTTGGATTTGCAGCCAATGCTTGATTAGGAATAGGGAAAATTAAGTTTTTAGGATCATCAGAAGGCTTGTACTGCCAAGGTTTCAAGTATACACCGAAACGCTCTAAGTCAGTTCTTCTGCTGCTTTCCCAATATAATTCTCTACCACGTTCAGCTAAAAGAGTGTTTGGATCTTCCACGTTAGCAGTATTAACTAAAGCTAAAGAAGAAAGAGTTGCAGCACCTCTTGCAGTACGTAATTGATTCACTAAAGCAAGTCCAGCAGCTGTTGCTCCAGTTCTCATTTGCGCTTCAGCAACCATCAACAATACATCAGAATATCGGAAGATCATTAAGTTGTTTCCTGAAGGACCGCCATAGTTAGCATAATCGGGTGCATATTTTACTACACGGATACCAGTAACTTCCAGATTAGAACCAGTTTCTTTCATATCAGGAGCAATTGCTGCTGTATAAGCTAACGGGTTACCTTTTCTATCTTTGATAGCTACACCATTTTCGTTGTACTGTTGGTTAACCAAGAATCCTGGTCTAACACCAGAAATATCAGTAGCTCCAGCGTAGTAACGACCACCAATCCTAGGATCTAATAAAGTATCCGTAGGGCCGTAAGCTGTTGGATTAGCAGTTACATTGAATGATGAATAAAAATCACCAATAGTTGTAAAACCATTCCATCCAGCGTTTGGATTGTTTGGAGTCCAAGAATTATAGTGCAAAGTCATATTCCAACGACCAGCAATACCAGAGTTATTAGCGCTTACACCTGAAAAGTTAGGGTAATCGAAAATTGCTTCTGGAGTGCTATGATTGTTAGGGCTAAAGTTATCAAAGTAGTTTGTAGAGAAACTATACTTACCACTTGTGATAATAGTATTACCTAAAGCAATTACTTGAGCCATATCTGCTGCATCATAAGTTGGAGCAGCTCTGTTAGCCCATGTACCTTTTTGTAAGTAACACTTCATCAATAAAACTCTAGCAGCATCAGGATTAGCTAAATGTGGACCATTGTTAGCAGGTAAATCTGGCAAAATTGCAGTTAACTCACTAATAATGAACGCAGCACCATCAGCACCAGTTTTAACAGTTGGAGGTAACAACAAGTTATCACCTGGATTTCTAACAGGGAATTGCCCGTATAAATCTAACAGATAGTATAAAGACAAAGCTCTTAAATATCTAGCTTCAGCTGCTTGACCTTTACTAGGACCGAATCCTAAAACGTTGGTAGCATCGAAGTTGATCTTGTTCAAGTTGTTAAACACACTCAAAACTTGACCATGGTCTGCATTCCAAGTATGTGCGTGTAACACTCTCCAAACACCATTATCATCCCAGTCACCACCTCTTGTAGGAACCAAAGACTCATCAGAGGTATTTTCTTCAAGAGAGAAAACCTGATCTTGTCCTGTTAGTGGTCCACCAATATCAGAATAAGCGGCTGATAATAATAATCCAGTACCAGCACTTCCCAGCGCACTGGAAACCTGGGCATTGGTGAGCGTGCTATTCAGATGCTCATCCAATTTAGTACAACCCGCCAATGCAAGAATTGCAAGGAATGGAGTTGCGAATTTTTTAAATATATTATTTGGTTTCATATACTATTTTTTGATATTGATTATAAAGTGAAATTAAACCCGAAAGAAACAGTTCTTGGAGTAGGGAAAGGAACATACTCAATAGACCTAGAAGGATATGAGTTGTTGCTCTTGTCGATGTTCACTTCAGGATCAAAACCAGTGAATTTAGTCAATACAAACAAATTGCTTCCGCTAACAAATGCACTCAAGTTCTTGATGTATTTACCAGCATTACCAATGTTGTAACGAACTGTAACGTTTCTTAATTTGAAATAATCACCTTTTTCAAGGAATCTTGTAGACGCACCAACACCACTGCTTGGTTTTTCACCAGAATTATAAGCAGCTAAGTCGATATTTCTACCTTGTGCAATACCTGAAATATTAGTAATAGAAGTAGCAGTATTGTTATATATCAAATAACCAAAAGATCCACCGGCGTTCAATGAGAAAGTAAATTTCTTTAAACGTAAAGATGTAGAGAAACCTACAAAAGAATGCGGGTTTGGATCTCCAGCATATTGTGGATTAGCACCAATAATTTGATTACCGTTTGCATCAAAACCATTAAATGGTTTTAAATAGTATTCGTTAACTGGTTGGTTGTTTGCAATAACCTGTGCCAAAGTACCAGATACACCTTGTCCATTGATCTGACCAGTTTGAACTTGTAAGTCTTTACCAGTATTAGGATCTGTGAAATTAGTGATCTTGTTTTTAGTGTTAGCATAGTTAAAGTTAACATCCCAGGTAACATTTGTTTTATCAACAACTGTAGCACCTAAAGCAATCTCAAAACCTGTATTGGTATTTCTAGCACCTGGTAGATTTACGAATGAGATTGAATTTGGAGCTGGTTGGATAGCATTTGTTTGGAACAAGATATCTGATGTGCTCTTGTTATAGTAATCAAATGAACCATAAACTTTGTTTCCAGCGAATGTGAAATCAGCACCGAAATCGTAAGAAGCAGTTTTTTCCCACTTCAAATTAGGGTTACCATTTACTACCTGTGGAGCATTATTATAAGAGTTCAAATTAAATTGCTCTTGAGAAGAACCAGCTGGATATTCTTGGTTACCAGTGATACCGTAAGAAGCACGGAATGCTAAGTTAGAGAATAATTTATTGTCGTTCATGAACTTCTCATTACTAGCTACCCATTTAGCACCAATAGACGGGAAATAACCATATTTGTTATTAGCACCAAACTTACTAGAACCATCAGCTCTAATAGTTCCAGTTAACAAATATCTGTCTTTGTAATTCAAGTTAAGTCTTCCGAAATATGATTGTAATTCAGAAGTTGGATTAGCATAACTGTAGAAAGGATTCTGAGTTTTCGCATCTTGCATAATTGAAGTATACATGATTGGAATTCTAGCAGTCTGACTTAAGTTGGTATTAAACCCATAAGCAGAAATGCCATTACCAGAAAAATCAGTTTTAAAATACTCATAACCAGCTAATGCCTCTAAAGAAAGGTTACTAGTTAATTTAGTATGATAATTTAATGTATGCGTTGTAAATCGTCAGCATAAAGTAGACTAAATATAATTAATTTTAAGATAGTGTTTCCATTCTTCATTAATCACTAAACAAAA